>Ga0256840_1003541_pt1 | contig 12502 bp, 7 predicted proteins | sample 355202metaG_FD_185969 | JGI IMG/M metagenome (GOLD analysis project Ga0256840, IMG submission 185969) | Hydrothermal vent microbial communities from Mid Atlantic Ridge, Atlantic Ocean - 355-202 | ecosystem: Environmental > Aquatic > Marine > Hydrothermal vents | place: Atlantic Ocean: Mid...
AAAATATAAAGACAGATATACCGGGAAAATATTAAAAGCATTTATTCTGTTAATAATTATTTGGTGTTTTGCCGTTCTGTCCGGGCTTTCTCCTTCTGTTCGCAGAGCTGCCGTAATGTTTTCATTCATAATTGTCAGCAAAGCCGTAAACAGGCACGTAAATATTTACAATTCTATTTCGGCATCTGCTTTTATACTGCTCATTATCAACCCTTATCTTATAACCGAAGTAGGTTTTCAGTTGTCCTATGCGGCAGTTTTAAGCATCGTATTTTTTCAGCCTAAATTAGTTGCACTTTTAAAGATAAACAATAGAATTTTATATTACTTGTGGGCTCTTACTTCTGTTTCAATTGCGGCACAAATCGGAACTTTCCCGGTAACACTTTATTATTTTCACATATTTCCTGTTTTGTTTTTTGTATCCAACATTATTGTAATCCCTGCCGCAACCGCAATTTTAATCCTTGCTGTTTTGCTGTTAATAAGTTCACCTTTGCCGTATATACCAAATGCTGTTGCTTTTATATTAAATAATATTCTTAAATTTTTAAACAGTTCTGTTTCTTTTATAGAAAAAATTCCGTATTCGACCGTTGAAAATATCTCTTTTCACAGTGAAGATTTAATTTCAGCGTATTTATTTATTATTTTACTTACAATTTTTATTTTGCTGAAAAAGGCACGGGCATTACAGCTCTTATTATTAACTTTAATAATTTGGATAAGTGTCGGCAGTTTCAGAAAAATAAAATACAGCAACAATAATTCACTGACAATATATAACATAAATAACTGTATTGCCGTTGATATTTTCGGTAAACAAAATTTATTTTTATCCGATAAAAAAACAATAAAATCGAAAAGCGTAATTTACGGTATTCAACCTAACAGACAATATTTTAACAAATCCGACTTTAAATTTGTTCCTGTTGATACGACAAAGTTTATTTCTGATAATTTTATAAAAAGAAACAATCTTATAATTGCCGGAGATAAAACTTTTTTACTTCTTACAGACAAATACAAAACCGTTCCGGTATCTGATTCAAAACTTAAAGCAGATTATGTAATATTAGGAGGAAATAACGGATTAAGCATAAATACAATTGCAAACAGTATTGATTTTAACGCTGTCATCTTAGACTCTTCAAACAACTTTTATGAATTAAAGCAACGGAAAGAGGAATGCGACAAGTTAAAAATAAATTATTATTCAATAAGTGAGCAAGGTGCTTTTTCAACCGGCTTATGATAAGCAGAAATATTCGTGAGAGATTTTTTTACTTGCTCAGCGTATAACTCCAGTAATCAATTCGTTTTTTATCAAAGGCATCATATCTTTCAGAACCCTCAACACCTGCAAATTGATAAAAAGATTTGTGTAAAAACTTAGGTACACCTTTATGAATACGTTCTTTTCTGTATTCTGTATCTAATCTTAAGGCATTTACCACATTTTCTCTTATATTGTTCTTTCGAACAAATTTAAACCCTGCCTTTTCCAGTTGCTTGTCTATAAATTGTATATCTTTAGGTTTAATCATATCTGCAAAAAAGAATTTACCCTCAGGCTTAAGAATTCTGAAAACCTCTTGAAAAAATTTAGGAATATTGCCGTAAACCCTTGCAGATTCAATATTAACAACAGCGTCAATACTGGAATCTCCGAAGGGAAGCTGTTCTGCGTGTCCTTTAATAAATTTTAATCCTTTTGCTTTATGATATTTGTTACAGAAATCAGTTGTTTTCTTTGAAATATCAAGACCTATATATGATTTCGGCATATAGTATCTTGCCAAGAATGAAGCTCCGCCTCCTCTGCCGCACCCTACTTCAAGAATATCTTTGCCTTTAAGTTTGTCGCCGCCGGCAACATGATCATATAGTTGTATGCTGTATCTGTCCTTCTCATCTTCCGATTTTAATTTAAGTTCTTTAAACTCTCCGTTATCACCTGCATAACCGTAATTCATAAAAACCGCTGTTTTTTGTTTATCAAAAGAAGAAATCATATTATGCCATAAAATCCACAAAGGTCTTCTGACCGATTTGGGTAATTCCGCATATTTCTCAACAATTTTATTCATAATATATTTTGTATTTTTTTGAAACTTTATTATATTCAATATTTACAAAGAAATAAAAATTAACTTAATTAATTGATAAGGCAGTATAATTTTTAATCTGTTTTTTTTATTGATATGCTTTTAAGACTTATATCTTTTTTTAAACTGCAACCGGAGCACCCTCCGTAACACAGATGCTTTTTTTTATTTTTCGACGGAATCAGTATTTTTATAAAACTGTATAAAGTATATGCAGTTGCTGCTCCGATTATTATATATGTAAAAATTTCCTGTATCATAATTCCTGTTTTATATAAATAAGCTTCCGATTTGATAAATTGCAAAAGATAAAAGCCATGCCAAAACTGTTGTATAGGCTATTAGAAATGCCGCCCATTTCCAACTGCCCGATTCCTTTTTAACGGCTGCTACAACGGCAACACACGGAAAATATACTAAAATAAAAATTAAAAATGAAATCGAGACTAAGGGAGTAAAAATAATATCTCCCTTACGTTTTCCGGAGGAATAGCGCTCTGTCTTAATTGCTTTTTTTAAAGCATCTGAAGAATCATCGGCTCCGAACTCTGCACCGTAAAGAACGCCCATTGTGCTTACAACGATTTCTTTTGCCGCTATACCCGCCGTAATGGCAACTCCCATTTTCCAATCAAAACCCAAAGGACGAATAACAGGCTCTATAAAATGACCTATTTTTCCGATATATGAATTTTTCTGCTGAACCAAATGTTTTTGCAGTTCTAATTTTTTTAAGCTGTCTTTTAACGACATATCCTGCTGATTATAGATATTTTTTTTCAACAAACTGATATGTTTATCTATTTTCTCAACTTCGGAATCGGAAACAGGAAAATATCCTAAAGCCCAAATAATTATCGAAGCTATTAAAATTACGCCTCCCATTTTTTTCAAATATTGCGAACCTTTATGCCACATATGTATTAAAGAGGTTTTAAAAACAGGTCTTCGATAAGGCGGAAGTTCCATTACAAACGGAGCATCTTTGGATTTAAAAATAACTTTCTTAAATAATTTTGCCACCAAAATTGACAACAAAATACCTGTTCCGTATATAAGAAACAGCACTGTTCCGGCATTTTCCGGAAATACCGCTCCTATTATAATAAGATATACCGGTAATCTTGCACTGCACGACATAAAAGGGTTTATCAGCATTGTAAGAAGCCTGTCGCTGCGATTTTCAAGGGTGCGTGTAGACATAACGGCGGGAACGTTACAACCGAAGCCCATAATCAACGGGATAAATGATTTTCCGTGAAGCCCTATTTTATGCATCATTTTATCTGTAATAAATGCTGCTCGCGACATATATCCGGTATCTTCCATTATCGAAATTATAAAAAACAAAATCAGAATATTGGGAAGAAAAACTATCACGCCTCCGACTCCTCCTATTATCCCGTCAACAATTAAATCTTTAAGCATTCCGTCGGGCATATAGCTTTGAAAAAGCTTTGCAAGCAATGAAACGCCGTTTTCTATCCAAGTCATCGGATATTGACCGAGCGAAAATGTCATTTGAAACATCAGCCACATAAAGAATATAAAAATCGGAATACCCCATAGTTTGTGGGTTAATACTTTATCAATCCTTTGAGTTTTAGTTTTTCCGTTTTTTTCTTTTCTGAAATATGTTTCTTTTAATGCCCCTCTTATAAATCCGTAACGGGCATCGGTAATTAAAGTTTCGGTATCTTCTTTTAGGTGAGACTCTATTTTTTTTATAAATTTTTCGCTTGTTTCTGCTATTTCTTTCCCGTTTTTCAGTTCAGATATTCGTTTCTTGATGTCTTCATCTTTTTCGAGAAGACTTAAAGCTAAAAAACGCGGAGCAACTTTACTTGTAAGTCCGACGTTTTCGGGCAAAAATATTTTTTGCTGAATTTCTTTTATTGCTTTTTCAAAACCTTTGCCGTAATTAATATGTATATGTCTTAATATCGGCTCCTTATCCTCATAAACTCTTATTAATTCTTCAAATAAGTCGGAAATACCTTTACCTGCGGAAGCAACAGTAGGAATAACGGGAATACCTATCATTTTTCCGAACATCTCATAGTCAAACTTATCTCCTCTTTTTTCCAGTTCGTCATACATATTTAATGCAATAACGACCTTTATGTCCATATCTATAAGACGGGAGGTAAGATACAAATTTCGTTCTAAATTAGAGGCATCAATTACGTTTACAACAATATCCGGCATTTCGTCAAAGATATGCTCCCTCACATAAAGTTCTTCCGGAGTATATGCCGTTAAAGAATATGTCCCGGGTAAATCGGTAATATTAAAAAGGTAATTATTATATTTTTTACTTGCTTTTTTGGCATCAACGGTAACACCGCCGTAATTCCCTACGTGTTCTGCCGAGCCGGTTATATTATTAAAAAGAGTTGTTTTTCCGCAGTTAGGATTTCCTACGAGGGCTATATTAATATGGTTTTTTTTAATTTTAGCGGATTTTTTCAGAATGTTATTTTCTGTTGTTCCGCCATATTCCTCTTGAATTATATTTTTTGCCTCACTTTTTGTAACAATCTCTACAAGAGCCGCTTCACTTCTTCTTAATGAAACATTATACCCCATTATGCTGTATTCAACGGGGTCTTTCATAGGGGCATTTTTTATAACGGTAACGGTTTCGCCCTTAATAAACCCCATTTCCGTAATCCGCTTCCTGAACGCACCTCGCCCTTTAATTTTAACTATTATGCCTTCTTCATTATTCTTAAGTTCGGATAAATTCATACTGCAGTAATTAACGGGTGCAAAAGTATACATTCAAAACAGTGATTACAATACCTATATATTGGTAATTTATTAAAATAAATTTTTAATCGTGCCGTTAAAATTAAAAGTGTTAATTTTGCCGAAAATATTAATTAAATGACAAATAAAAGTCTGAAACAATTTCTTGAAAGAAAATTGCGTAAATCATTTTCCGATTTTTTGGTTTTTGAGGAAGGCATTGATGTTTCCGTTCAAATAGAATTTGAAAAAATGACATTAAAGTTTCTGAATAAAGCAGATGAGCAAAAAACTGTTGAAGAGTCAGAGGCAATACTTTATGATACCGAATCAAGCATTGAAGATAAGAAATTTGCTTTAATTGAACTTAGCTTAACGGGTGACGTAAAAGCATACCGCGTAATTGAGAAGTTTAAAAATAATTGCAAGAACGAACTTTCAAAATGGGCAATTTTAGCATTCCAAAGAAGCAGGGCTAATGTTGAACACGTATTAAGTGATGATTCTAAAATTTATATATCGTCAGGGCTCGGAGGGTCGGGTAACAGTTTGAGATACTTTTTTGTTATGTCCTCAAACAACAAAAAGAATTTTACGGATTTTCAAAAAGATTTACTTAAAAAAGAGATAGAATTTGCTCTGCAAAATAATAAAGGTGTTACCGAAAAAATAACTTTTTATGATTATTTTGTCAGTATAGTATGCCTTGTTCCCATACAAATAAGTTTAGACTCAATATTAAAGAGTATTTTAAATGAGGTGAAAAATTTCGGAAATTTTATTTCTGACGAAGTAATAGCTACAAATACCGAAATTTTTTCGGAAGAAAAAATCATAAAACTGATTAATCACGACCCGGAAATTGAAGAAGAGATTAAGTTATCGGAAGAAAATGCTGCAGCTTTAGATTTTTTCAATTTAAATGAAGACGTATCCGACTTTTTTGATGAAGATTTTGATGATGACGACTTTGACGATGAAGATTTCGATGATGACGACTTTGAAGACGATGACGATGATGATTTTTTTTAGGAAATTATAAAAATACGATTTCGTCAATTAATGTTTCGCCGGCTTCTTCATTTAGCCGTTTAATTATCTTGCTTTTCATCATTAACAGTTCGTGCTTCAGAACAGAGGAATTCAATTTAACATAAAGCGTTGATTTGCTCACGTTTACAAATTCCGTTTGTTGTTCAATACTTATCCCCATTATTTTACCCCACGAGTTTTGGATTCGTATTTCTTTAAGTTTTTTATCGGCTCCGTATATTTTCAAAAAACGTTGTATTACATCTTTAAGGGGTTCTGTATTTGTTCGTCTCATTTTTTTTAACAAAATTATATTAATTAATTCAATAACCGGTATAATTTTTAAATAACATCGTCCGGATACACCAAAACCTCCCGCTCAATTTTAACACCGAATTTTTCAAAAACCGATTTTTGAATCTTCTCAGAAAATTTTAAAACTGTTTTTCCGTCGGCATTGCCGTAATTTACAATTACAAGAGCTTGCTTATCGTGAACACCCACACCGTTTTCTTTCTTTCCTTTCCATCCGCAAATATCAATTAATTGTCCCGCAGCTAATTTAACCTTGCCTTTTTCAGCCGGGAAAGAAACCAATTCCGGATTTTTTTTTGTTAAATTTCTGAAAAAATCTTGAGAAACAACCGGGTTTTTAAAAAAACTACCTGCATTAGGCAAGTTTTCCGTTTTAGGCAGTTTGTCTTCCCTTATGCGAATTACGGCATCTCTTACATCTTTAATTTCGATGTTTTTTCCGGACGGCAGCTCTTCTCTTAAATTACCGTAGAATAATTTCAATTCAGGAAATTTTGATAATTTATACGTTACATTTAAAATAATATATTGATTCTTTAATTCGTTTTTAAAGATACTGTTTCGATAAGCAAACTTGCAATCCCTGTTTTTAAATATTTTCTTTTTGCCGCTTTTAATTTCTGCAGCCTCAACCTCAAAAATTATATCTTTGACTTCTACACCGTACGCACCTATATTTTGAACAGGTGAAGCTCCCGCCGTCCCCGGTATTAAGGAAAGGTTTTCGGCTCCGCCGTAATTATTTTTAACGCAAAAATCAACAAAATCATCCCAAACTTCTCCTGCCGCAACTTTAATAAAAACATTTGTATCGTCTTCCCTAACAATTTCAATGCCCTTATTTTGCATCAAAATTAAAATATCATCTGTGTCTTTTGTAAAAAGAACGTTACTTCCGCCGCCTAAAACAAAAACTTTCTTTTTTTTAGTAAAATCAGTCTTTAGTATTTCCTTTAATTCATATTCATTTTTACAAAAAAAAGAATACAACGCTTTCACATCAATTCCGAAAGTGTTGTATTCCTTTAAAGATATCGCTTCTGTCTGTATCATTAAAAAGTATTAATCCGAAACTTCCGAATCAACTTTAACTTTTAAAACAAAGTATTTTTTATCTTCGTCAGCAGGAAAGAACATATAATCCAACGGATTACCGGTTTTTCTTGTTATATCAATAAGCCCCAAACCGGCGCCTCCTTTTCCCGAAATTTTACCCTCGCGAAGTTGTTTTTTATACATTGCTTTTAATTCGGCAGGAGTGCAGGCATTAAGCTCGTCTATAGAATTTCTTAATTGTTGTTCCTGTTCGTTATTAACAACATTTGCAGTAATAATATGATAAGCATCATTTTTTTTACCCAGCATAAAAAGCCCTTTTCCGAAATTAATATCCTGAAACATATTATCAGAATGTTTAGTCATATTTTGAAGAATTTCAATCATTGAATGATGCAAAGTTCTTTGAACAGAACGCGATTCATTCAAGTTTTCAATATCTTCGCTTGTCAGGGCAGTAAAAACTTTCGTAATAGTATGATTAAATTTTCCTACATATACCAAAGATATTCCGTGATCTTCAAAACTATCATACAGTAATAATAATGAGCTTAAAAAAGCCGAATCAAAATCTCTCATAATTTTCAGATGTTTATATTTTTCTCAAAAATAATATTTTTTATGTGAAATAAAGCGTAAAACTTTATATTTGTTGAATAAAATATCAAAATTTATACCGGTATGAGAAAATTTAAAAAAATAAATCTGTTAATAGTCAGTATTTTGTTGGTAAGTAGTGTTTTTGCCCAAAATAATTCTTACAAGAAAATTACGGTTGCCGACTTATGGAAAAATTGGACATTTTGGACAAATTCCGTTTACGGTGTACGTTCAATGAATGACGGAATACATTACACAACAAGCGACAGAGTCGGAAACATTTTAAAATACAGCTATAAAACCGGAAAACTGACCGATACTGTTTTCAATGCCGTTGATGCAGGAATAAACCCTGAAGGATATGATTTTAATTCCGATGAAACCAAAATATTACTTCAAACAAATTACAGGCGTATTTACAGAAGATCTTTTACTGCCGAATATTTTGTTTACGATATAAAAACAAAAAAACTGACTCCCGTTTCGGAAAACGGCAAACAACAAATTGCAAGTTTTTCTCCCGATGCTGAAAAAGTAGCGTTTATACGAAAAAATAACATTTACATAAAAGATTTAGAAACCGGTAAAGAAACACAAATTACATTTGACGGAGAATATAATAAAATTATAAACGGAATACCGGATTGGGTTTACGAAGAAGAATTTGAGTTTAACAAAGCATATGAATGGTCGCCCGACGGTAAAAAGCTCGCATATATCAAATTTAACGAATCAAATGTTAAAATGTTCAGTATGACAATGTTTGCAGGAAGTAATCCGGAACTCATTAAAAATAAGCTTTATCCGGAATGCCGAAATTTTAAATACCCTAAAGCCGGTGAAGACAACTCTGTTGTCAGTGTTCACATTTATAATATAGAAACAGAAAAAACAACAGATATTGACATCGGCGAAGAAACAGATATATATATTCCTAGAATAAGAATGACACAAGATGAAAATACTTTAGCCGTATTCAGACTTAACCGCCTGCAAAATAAGTTTGAATTACTTTTTGCCGATATGAATACAGGAAAATCAAAAGTAATTTATACCGAAACAAATAAATATTACATTGATGAAAATGATTTCGACAACTTACAATTTCTTGACGACGGCAAGTACTTCGTAATGACAAGCGAAAGAGACGGATACCGACATTTATATCTTCATGACTTAAACGGAAAGCAAATAAAACAGTTGACTTCCGGAAGTTGGGAAGTTACAGACTTTTACGGTTATGATAATATTACTCATTTTTTTTATTATCAATCAAATGAAGAATCCCCGTTAAACAGAGCTGTTTACAAAGTAAGCATTAAGGGAAAAAAAGAAAAACTGTCTGAATCCGGAGGAACAAACAGAGCGGAATTCAGTAAAAATTTCAAATACTACATAAATTATTTTTCAAATGTTGAAACTCCTAATTTTGTAACTCTGCATAACGCAAAAGGAAAGCTTATAAGAATTTTACTTGATAATAAAAACCTTAAAGAACTTGTTGAAGAATACGGCGGTATTAATAAAGAGTTTTTCAAATTTAAAACATCAGAAAATACAGAACTTAATGCCTGGATTATAAAACCTCCGAATTTTGACAATACTAAAAAATATCCGGTAATAATAACACAATACAGCGGTCCCGGCTCACAACAAGTACTGAACAGGTGGAGTTTCGGATGGGATAATTTACTGGCACAACAAGGAATAATTATGGTCTGTGTCGATCCGCGGGGAACAGGCGGAAGAGGTGAAGAGTTTAAAAAGCAAACATATTTGCAACTTGGGAAATTAGAAACAATCGACCTTATAGAAACCGTAAAATATCTGCAAAAACAAAATTATATAAATCCAAATAAAACAGGTATTTGGGGTTGGAGCTACGGAGGTTTTACAACATCTCTGTGTATGACAAAAGGTGCAGATTATTTTTCATCCGGAATTGCCGTAGCACCGGTTACAAATTGGCGGTATTATGATAATATTTATACTGAACGTTTTATGCGTACCCCGCAAGAAAATCCGGACGGATACGATAACAATTCGCCGATAAATTTTGCAGACAAACTGAAAGGAGATTTCCTTCTTGTTCACGGAACCGGAGATGACAACGTTCATTGGCAAAATTCCGCCGAATTTTCGGAAGCATTAGTGCAGGCAAATAAACAATTTAACGAATTTTTTTATATTAACCGCAATCACAGCATATACGGAGGCAATACAAGATACCATCTTTACACAATGATGCTTAACTTTTGGAAAAAACATTTGCTTAATTAAAGTTTTTTATATTTTTGCAGTCCCGAATAAGCCCGGATGGCGAAATTGGCAGACGCGCATGATTCAGGTTCATGTGTCCTTTTGGACTTGCAGGTTCGATTCCTGTTCCGGGCACCGAGACACTCCTCTTCACAAGGAGTGTCTTTTTTATTTCATTTCCGGTATAGTCACAAACAGTTTTAAAAATTAAAAATAAATTGTAAATTTACACAATAAGGCAAAAATTTACATCTGTCTTTAAGTACTAAATTTTAATGAACTGTTATGACCATAAAAAAAAACAAACACTCTAATGATAATAAATTTGAAAGTTTCTTCAGAAATAATAAAGCTGTAATGCTTGAAATTGATACAGAAACAAAACAAATTACAGACGCTAACGATTCGGCTGTAAAATTCTACGGTTACCCGAAAAAAATTCTGCTTAAAAAAAAGATTAGCGATATCAATACTATGTCTGCCAAAGAAACAGACAGCAAGATGAACGAAGCCGTAAAAAATAAATCCGTTCTTTTTGAATTTGAACACAGACTTGCAAGCGGTGAAATAAAAAATGTTGAAGTTTACGGCTCTCCTTTTTCTCATAACAATAAAAAATATATGTATTTAACCGTTTTGGACATAACGGAAAGAAAAAAAATTGAGAAGAAACTCAAAGAACAAAACGAAGAATATGCAAGTCTTAATGAAGAATATTTTGCAAGTAACGAAGAACTGACAGAAAAAAACAAAGAATATGAAGTTCTTTACGAAGAATATAAATCTCAGAACGAGAATCTGGAAAAAGCTTTAAAAGAAGCAGAAGAAAACGAAATTAAATTTAAAAGCCTGTTCGACGGTGCTTCAGTAGGAATTCTAATTGCCGATACAGAAAAACGGAGATTTAGTTTTGCTAATCCTAAAATCTGTGAGATGCTGGATTATAGTGAAAAAGAACTGAAAAATATGTCTGTCGAAGACATTCATCCTAAAGAATCACTCAATAATGTCATCGCAGAGTTTAACGCACAAGCCGAAAAGAAAAAAGATTTGGCAGAAAATATTCCGTGCAAAAGAAAAGACGGCAGTATATTTTATGCTGATATTAATACAACCTCACTGTTTATAAACAAAAAAAAGTATAATGTAGGTTTCTTTACGGATATTACTGAAAGAAATGCTTACCAGGCAGAGCTTAAAAAACAAAATCATAATCTCAGAACAATTACCGAAATTGAGAAAATAGGCATTTTTGACTATGACCTGAAAACAGACAAGGCTACATGGAATGACGAAAAATTTAATATATTCGGAATACCAAAAAAAAATCCGGTTACTTATGAAACCTGGAGAAAAGCTCTGCATCCTGACGATGCTGAAAGAGTAACTCAGCAATTAGCAAAAATAATAGAGGATAAAACTACCGAATATACTAATTTCAGAATTATAAGACATAACGACAGCAAAATCAGGCATATAAAAGCATCAGCTACCGTCATTACGGATAACAACGAAAACCCCGTTAATGTAATAGGCGTGGCAATAGACATTACGAAAAAGAGAGAAGCAGAACTCGAACTAATTGCAGCTAAAGAAAAAGCCGAAGAAAATGAAGAAAAGTTCAAAAGTATTTTCGATTTTTCTCCGCAGCCTATATCAATTACTGATTTATCAGGAACCATAATAGAAGCCAACAATAAACTTTGTGAAATTTCCGGATACACAAAAGACGAACTTATAGGGAATAAGGTTACGGATCTCGGTTTTTATTCGGCTGATGACAGAGCAAAGTTCCTTGACAGTTTTAAAGACACAGGCAGAGCCGAAAACTTAGAATTTACTTTTTTTTCAAAAACCGGAAAAAAAATAGATACTCTTATGAATGCAACATTCATAAAAATTAAAGGCAATCAGTATATCCTTTCCATGGTAACCGATATATCAAAACGTAAAAAAGCCGAACAAGAAATCTTGAAAGCAAAAGAAAAAGCAGAAGAGAGCGACAGGCTTAAAACTGAGTTTTTAAATAATATGTCGCACGAAATAAGAACGCCTATGAACGGAATATTAGGTTTCTCGGAATTTTTATCCGACCCTAACCTGACACCCGAAAAAAGAAAAAATTACATAAACATTATTCAAAACAGCGGAAAACAGTTAATGCGCATTATTGACGACATTCTTGAAATATCAAAACTCGGAACAAAACAGGTAAAACCCGTAAAAGAAAAAGTTTGCTTAAACGATTTACTGTTAGATTTATTTTCAATATTTGACATAAAAGCCAAAGAAAACAAAACACCTCTTTATTTAAAAAAAGGATTATCTGATAAAGAAAGTACTATTTACACAGACAGTTCAAAACTGACAAAAATCTTAAG
>Ga0256840_1003542_pt1 | contig 12496 bp, 13 predicted proteins | sample 355202metaG_FD_185969 | JGI IMG/M metagenome (GOLD analysis project Ga0256840, IMG submission 185969) | Hydrothermal vent microbial communities from Mid Atlantic Ridge, Atlantic Ocean - 355-202 | ecosystem: Environmental > Aquatic > Marine > Hydrothermal vents | place: Atlantic Ocean: Mid...
TGTTTCCTACAAAACAAACCCCTTGGGGGCTTTGAACCCCGGCAATACCGGAGCACTTGCGTTAAATGCGAAACGCCAGGTGACTTCACCGTCGATCTTGTAACCGATCCGCGCAACACCCAGCGCCCCTTCCATAAAGGTACAACCGATCCGGCCGCCCTCTTTCAACTGTGCCAGAACAACCGCTGGCACCTGTTCGACCCCACCTTCAACAACGATCACGTCGTAAGGGCCGTGCTTGGCGGCCCCCTCGGCCAAAACACCCTGGATCACAGCGGCATTGTCTACGCCGTTTGACGACAGCGTTTGCTGCGCTTCGGTCGCCATTTCGGCATCTTCCTCGACAGCAACAACAGCCTCGGCCAATCGTGCAAGGATCGCAGAGGAATAGCCCAGCCCGCAACCGATATCCAGAACGGTTTCGTCGGGGCTGATATCCAGCCCGTCCAGCAGCTTGGCAAATGTGCGCGGTTCCAGCATCACACGGGATGCCCCAAGCACCACATTTTCACTGACATAGGCCTCGTCCCGCTTGCTGTCAGGCACATAGACTTCGCGCGGCACTTGCAACATCGCCTCGATAATCGGGAACTTGGTTACATCCGAAGGTCGGACCTGTGTATCAACCATCATTGTGCGGCGTGTGGAATAATCGCTCATCGCGTAAACCCATTCGTTTAGTTCGATTGAATCGGTTTTGCCACAGAACTGCGCCAGCAGCAACACATCAGAAGTGACGAATGTACCATGCGCGACGAAATAGCATGGGCATTCGACCGTGACCTCAATGCACAGGCTGCCGTTTTCCCAACTACTCAAAACAGTCCAGAGCACCATTTACGCTATATCCCTTACCCTGATGGAAAAAGGCTCCGTTCATCGGCCTGTTGCGGACCTGCGGAACAGGCACTCCCCTTATCACATGAAAATCCTTGCCTTTGAACCGGGATAAGCCGTACGGTTGCCGACGGACCATTGGCTGAACAGGTTGCAGAATATATGGACAGTCCCTCTTTTCGGGTTGAAGAGCACATGGATGGCGGCGGGCACCAAGGCTCCAGTTATTTGACGGCAAGAAGAGAGTTCCCGGACATCGCCCGCGGAGCACTAGTCCTGTTGGTTGTTTGGGGCCATTTGCTCGAAAGCAAAGGTTACAACGGCCGCCTGTATTTCGCAATCTATGCGTTTCATATGCCGGCCTTTGCAATGATAAGCGGTGCCTACTCCAAGCCTGCGCTTAATAGAAATCATGTGCTCGAAATCTTCAAACGGTTGCTGATTCCTTTGCTCTGCTTCCAGTTTGCTTACTATGTTTCCCTAGGTTATTTCGCACCAGAGCGAGTGTCCAACCTGCATACCCCTGTCTGGATCATGTGGTTTCTCTTCAGTATTCTGACTTGGAAACTTGCTTTACCGCTTGCCATCCGGCTGCCCTACCCTTTTCTTCTCAGCATACTTGTGGCACTGGCAGCCGGTTTTTCCGATAGAATTGGCGCCGGATTAAGCTTCTCGAGAACCCTGGTTTTCTTCCCGGCATTCCTGTTTGGCCATCTCTATGCCAAACGTATTTTCGAAGCTCCGACACGCTACCGCACACCGTTGATCATAGTGTTCATCACCATCTTTATCGTCGCATTGCTGATATCTGATTATGTAAGCATTCGATGGCTGTGGGGCTCTCACCCTTATACAAAAATGCTATACAATACGCCGGGCGCCGCATTTCGGGTAGCTGCGATGTTTACCGGAATTATCATGTCGGTTGCATTTCTGGCGATATTGCCAACGCACTCCAAAATGCTAGCATGTCTGGGCCGAAGGACAATGACAATCTACCTTTTGCATGGCTTTCCGGTGATAATCTTTTGGACCAGCGGGGCTCTGTTTGGAAATGGTCTTTTGTTCCTGGCAACCACCGCTCTCCTGTCTTTGGGGATTTCATTATTGATTTCCCTGTGTATCAACCGTCTGTTGGCAAGATCGTGGGGCCGCCCTTAAACTGGCAATGGATGCGACACAACGAACATTCAGATTGTAGCAAACTGGGAATTCTTGAAAAACTCCATGAAAAATGCATTTTACGATTGCACGTTCCAATAATAGCTTTTATTCAGCCGAGGCATCGGCGAGTTGGCGGAGTGGTTACGCAGCGGATTGCAAATCCGTGTACACCGGTTCGATTCCGGTACTCGCCTCCAAGCTTTTCAATGACTTGCGTCATTCGCTGTCTCCTTCTGCTTTATTTTTGAAACAAGTGTTGAAACTTTCACGTTTCGGCCTTGCTTCGTTCCATGCGGTTTCGTGCCTCTTGTGCGCGGGTTGCCAGTTCTCTTTGCCGGATCGGCCCGCCGTATTTCTTCAACATCTCGACACCCGAGTGACCTGTGACGGCTTTGACCATCTCGTCATCGCATCCGGCTAAGTATAGTTCGATCGTCGCGTTTTTCCTCAGGCCGTGCGTTTTGTAGTAACCCGCCTTCTCGTGTTTCATCTTTTTCTTGGTCGCGCGCATTTCCTCCGCGATCACGCGATAGCCCACCGATCGGCCCTTAGCATCAGTGACCACGGTTCCGTCTTTTCGCGCATACCCGTCCAGATGCGCCTTGAGGCGATCTGTCATCGGGATCCAAAGCGGCTTGTCGGTCTTGCCCTGTGTGAAATCGAATCCTTCATCCGAAAAATGCTCCCACCGCATTTTGAGCACATCGCCAATGCGCTGCCCCGTGCCAATACAAAGCTCATAGACCAACCGCGCACGTTTTGAGGCCTGCGCTTCGAATTCGGCCCGGACGTCATCTGGCCAAGGCTCCCAACCATCGCCTTTTTGTTTGAAAAGCGGGATCCCCTTTGCTGGATTGCCATGCTCTTTCTTTATGAACCCGATCAAGCGCGCGTGGTTCATCAAGATGACCATCACCTGAACCAGATAATTCGCCTGACGCCAGTGATCGGCATTCGCACGGTGCAGTTCGTAGATGTGGTGGGTCTCGATCTTTGCCGGATCCTTTTCCGCCCAGATTTCACGAATATGGCCAATATAACGGCGGTAGTCTGACCTGGTGCGCGGCTTCAGTTTTGTGTAGGCATCACTCTCAAAATAACTCAAAATCAGAGCTTCAAAATTCCGCTTCACCGGCGCTGGCGCGGGCTTACCCTTGAGCAAGCGATTGTAATGGTCCCAAAATTCGGGCGAGCCTGCATCCTCATGCATCATCACCGCAATTCCACGTGAGCGGCGGATGAAACGTAGATAGCCACGGTCATTGTAAACATATTTGGGCAGGTTCTTGCGGGTCATTCGCCCATTCTCAGGTCACTATTAAGAAAGTCATCTCCAGACTCGGGCGCGATCATGTTGGCGTCGACAATCACACTACCATCTGGCTTGATCTCGAACTTGGCACGTTGCCAGCCCGCCTCTCGCGCCTCGCGAATAAATGCTGATGCTGCTTGTTTGGCCTTCGTTTGAACACTTGCCTTGGACATGATCGAAATACCTTTCTTAGCCCTTAAAAGTGGGCTTTATCACACTGATTTAAATTAATAATATTAGCTTGATGATGATCGCCACCCCTGTCTTTAGCGGCCCGAATTGCCCGAATTATCTCGGAGTTTTGGGAATTTCCGTTGCGATCGGATTCCGACTTAATCCACTCTTTAAGCTCATTCGGAAGTCTGAGTTGCATTGGTTTTCTACTGTTCATGTGTAAATCCTCGATCTTGCTTCCAGCCATTAGTGGCATTTAGCCACTATTGCGTCAATAGATATTTATGGCATTGTGCCACCATGACGGAAAAAAACGCTCAGAATCAGGATAAGTTCATCATTCGCCTTCCGACAGGTTTGCGGGACCGGATACGTTTGGCGGCCGAAACAAATCATCGCAGTATGAATGCAGAAGTCGTTGCTTTGCTGGAAGAAAACTATCCGGCACCAGCACCGGATCAGGTAACTGAACCTGCAGCTCGCATTATGCTGTGGCTCGCAGCCAGAATTCGTCGCCGCGAACCTAAATCTGGTTCAGTACGGGAACGGCAAGCAGCCCTGTACGAAAGCATTGCGAACGACATTATCACACGCATGGCAGCAATTGATCGAAGCGCTCCAAAAGATAAGCGGGAATAGGTCGCATTAAAAATGCGCGACCTCAAAATACTATTGAGTTCAAAAAATGATTAGAAAGCTTTGGCAACGGACAAAAAACGTCGCCGCCACATATACTTGGACCTTTATTGTTGTAATGGTCCTGAACCAAATTGTGTTCTTCGGATTTTGCCTCAACCCGATTTGCTTGATTGCGGCGATGCCCCATGTTCTTGCGATAACGGTTGCCTTAGGAAGTTGGTTTAACAAAATAAATGGATGGGGGAATGGCGAGCAAAGCGAGGGGCCCGTTTCCGAACCGGTAAAACGATCTGGACGTAGCCCCCTAGCGATTGACCCAAGCTCGAGTTTTTCTGAATGGCGCGCGGAGTGGGAGCCCTCGGTCGATCATGCCAGATGGATCCCCAAGCGCCTCGCATCAGAGATTATTCGAAATTTTCCGCCTCATGAAAATGGAATATCCACACCAAAGCGATCCACCGAGCTTTCTCGACTTGAGAAATCGCTCTGTTCGGAGTTTAAAGCCCACAACGAAAAATTCCTGAAGGATCAGAAGAGCAAGCTGAGCAAATTCTTTGCCTCAGTCGAGCGTAACCCGCTGACAGATGAGCAGATGGACAGCTGCATCTGTATGGATGACGCGGTGCAAATCGTTGCAGCTGCTGGCTCCGGGAAAACATCGACCATCGTGGCCCGCATTGGATACGCTTTGAAAGAAGGCCTTGCCAGACCAGAGCAGATCTTGGTGCTGGCCTTTAACCGGACCGTCAAAGAGGAGTTGGAAGCAAGGATTAAAGAGCGGCTTGGCGGGATCGGGAATGCCCAACGGGTAAATGTTAATACATTCAACGCCTTTGGCCTCGAAGTGATCGGCAAAAGCACGGGGCGAAAGCCTAGATTGGCGGATTGGGTTGAACAAGGACGAGACCTCAAGGCGATTTCGGAAATTGTAGAAGACCTGCAACAACGTGACCCGCAATTTAGTCTAGACTGGGGTTTGTTCCGTACAATCTTTGGCCGGGACATCGGCGACTGGGAAAGCACCAATCAACCTCGCTCTGATACGGGCGGCAAGGGCAGTATTCAGACCGCCGATGGGAAATATGTAAAAAGCCAAGAAGAGCGGATGATCTGCGACTTTCTTTTTTATCATGGCGTCGCGTACGAATACGAAAGGCCCTATGAGCACGACACCGTTTCTGAGGAGCATTCCCAATATCATCCGGATTTTTACTATCCCGGTATCGGGCTTTATCACGAACACTTCGCGCTGGACGCTAATGGGAGTGCTCCAGCACATTTTACTGGTGACTATGTTGCCGGTGTGCTTTGGAAAAGGGCGCTGCATGCAGAAAAAGGGACGCAGCTTTTCGAAACCACTTCACACGAAATACGAAATAATGATGCCCTCCATCAGCTGAAACTGGAGCTGGAACGGCGCGGTGAAGTGCTAGACTTTGATGCGGAGCGCCCCTCCCTCGGGCAAGAACCAATTCCAACAAAACAACTTGCCTCCACCATCCGCGCCTTTCAGCAACACGTCAAAAGCAATGGCTTAAGCCATAAGGATCTCCACAAGGCCATCGCAAAGGTTGATCGTGGGCACCGCGAGCGGCTGAAGCGTTTCGTCAGCCTCTATGAACGGGTCGCAGATGAATGGCAGCGACGTCTGAGCGCAGAGGAAAGCGTCGACTTTGATGATATGTTGCTCATGGCGATCGAACACATCGAAAGCGGCAAATTTCAAAGCCCCTACACAATGATCCTCGCCGACGAATTTCAGGACGTTTCGCAAGCGAAAATACGACTTCTCAAGGCTCTGAAACAGAACGCTGGGCCGTCGTCAAACTTATGTGTTGTTGGCGATGATTGGCAGGGGATCAATCGCTTTGCGGGAGCTGATATTTCAGTCATGACGGACTTCCTGCAAACATTTAAGAATTCGGCCCAATTAACCTTGAGCAAGACTTTTCGCTGCCCGAAAGTTTTGTGTGAGGCATCAAGCGAATTCATCCAGAAAAACCCGAGACAGATCAAAAAACGCGTCGAAACCACAAATACCTATGAAAGGCCGTTGCTCCATGCATTCGCGGCGGAGACGACAAGCTCTGCAATGGAACGACTCGGGAAAGATTTACAACTGCTACACAGTTCAGCCAAAGCCGATGACCTCGAAATGCCAAGTGACACGAAAGTCAGTGTCATGCTGCTTGGCAGGTATCACAAGGACATGCCACCAAGCTTCGATGCATGGAAACGTGCATTCGGTGATAAACTCAACCTAAGCTTTTCGACGGCACACGCATCAAAAGGCCTCGAGGCCGACTATGTGATGCTGCTCAATGTGACTGAAGGTTTGATGGGGTTCCCCAGCCAAATCGTGGATGATCCGGTGCTCCAACTGGCGATGCCGCAGCCGGATGACTTTCCTGTGGCCGAAGAACGTCGCCTATTCTATGTTGCTCTCACGCGCGCCCGACGCCAAACGCGAATTTATACGCTGCAGGATAAACCTTCGCGCTTCGTCGTTGAACTTGCGAAAGACGGCCATCTTGAAATCACAACAGACAAAGGCTGTCTGAAGCTTTGCCCGAAATGCGGCAAAGGCACCCTTAGCCAAAAGCTTGGGAAATATGGTCCGTTCGAAGCCTGCAGCGCGCATCCTGCATGCGACTATACGAAGAGAGTGCTAGCCTTCGTGAATAATGGCAAGAGTTCTGCCCGGCCAGTGCGGTTAAGCGAGCCTATTTCCGAGGGTGCGACTTGTCCCACTTGCAATCGAGGAACCATGGTTACTCGGAGCGGGCAGAATAATGAACCGTTTCTGGGCTGTTCCTCTTTTCCCAGATGTCGGACAACTGCGCCGATTTCAGACCAGCCACCTAGGCCATCTAATCGTGGCCGTGCCCCTCAATAAGCCACCCACTCATATCCGTGGTTTCCCTCATGATCTTTCCATTCAACGCCTACGCCACGTCGAAAATTTGAAGAAGCGCACCTGCGGGTTGGGATGACCCAGGTCGGTGCGGCGGCTGGGGTGGATCGTTGCCAGTTGAAATCGCCCTGTGTGCCGTAGGTTGCCGCAAATATAGGTCTCGCCGCCTTCATTCTCGAAATCAATCTCGGCCTGGTCCAGCGGGGTTTCAAACAGGTCCTCGGCGCGGTGCTTCACCCTTGTGCCCGTGGGCGGGCAAATGCTCAGCCAGTCCAGCCGCAGGGCATTGCCGCAGGTGATCCAGTTTTTTGCATCCAGCGGCAGGAAATCCGCCAGCGCATCCCGTTGGCCACGATACAGTACATCGCACTGGTATTCGGCAATGATCAGGGCCAAGCGGGCGATTTCAGCGGGGAAATCGCGCAATTCAATGCCGCGAAAATTGGTCAGCGGAATGGCGGTTTTTGCGCCGGACTCCTCACGGCGGGCGTTGATCTCGGCCTCAACGGCGCGCATTTCCTTATAGGCGATCACCAGAAAGTTGCCCGAGCCACAGGCGGGGTCAAACACGCGGATGTTGGACATCCGCTTGCGCAGGTTCAACAGCTTGCGGCGGTTATCGCCCGCCTCCTGCAATTGCGCGCGCAGATCATCCAGAAACAGCGGGTTCAGCACCTTCAGGATATTGGGCACCGAGGTATAATGCATCCCCAGCTCGCCGCGCTCGTCATCATCGGTGACGGCTTGGATCATCGAGCCAAAGATATCGGGGTTGATCTTGGTCCAATCAAGCGAGCCGATGTGCAGCAGGTAGCTGCGCGCGATCTTGCTGAAACGCGGCACGTCCGTGCTGCCCGAAAACAGCCCGCCATTCACATAGGGAAACTTGTCGGCCCAATTCGGCAGGTCAGCGCCCGCGCGATCGGGATCATCAACGTTCATGGCGCGGAACAGTTCGGAAATCACCCAATGGGTGTTGGAGCTGTCTTTGGCAGACATTTGCGTGACGGTGGTGGTGAAAAGATCATCGCCCTTGAGGATCGAGGTATCCTCGGCAAAGAACAGAAAGATCAGCCGCGCCATGAAGTGGTTCATGTCATGGCGACGATCGGCGGTGCCCCAGTCCGGGTTGTCTTTCAGCAGCTGGACATAAAGCCGGTTCAGGCGGCCCGTCGCCTTGATGTCAAAGGCGCTTTCGCGGATCTGCGTGACGGTGCTGATACCGGCAAGGGGCAGGAAGAACCCGAAGTGGTCAGGGAAGTCGGTGTAGCCGCAAGCAATCGTCTCGCCCGAGTTCAGATCCTCGGCCTCGAGCGTTTGGCCGTCGGTGGCCAGGATGAATTTCGCCTTGGCTTTGGTGGTTGCGGGGCTTGCCTTGAGTGCGCAAAGCGTTTCGGAAACGGCCCCTTGCGCACAGGTTTTCAAGTGAATGTTGTTGGTTTGAAGCACTCCGTCCAGATCGGATTTGTTGGACGTGCCCGCGCGCAGACGTTTAAGCGTGGTGGCTTTGTTGCCGAAAGCCTCAAGAAACGCGAACGGGAATTCGGCAGCCACGTAAGGCTGTTCGGCCAAAGCGGAAATAGCCTCCTCAATCTCAACTGCGTTCATGGTAACGTCCTGACTCGAAATACTTGGTTTTTTGAATTGTTAGCAGTTATTTTCAGGATTCGCACCCGCAAAACAGGAGGCGGGCGATCCGGCATAACCGGTAATGAAGTGCCAGAGCGAGAAGCCCGCTCTGGCGTTGGTTTCATTCGGTGACGTGATCATCGTCGCGGCGTGGGAAAGCAACCATTTCGACATCGGGGAACATGCTGTGTTTGACGTTGATCGAGGTGATGTTGCCGTTATTATCGGTGTTGACGAATAGGACGCCGCAGCGGTCCCAGAAGTTTTTACCGTCTTTCTCGCCGGATTTGACGTTCAGTTTCAGAGTTTGAGTAGCCATTGTTTGATCCTCATTTTGTGTGTTTCGATGAACATGACCAAAGCGGGCACCAAGGGGATGTCAGCTGGAAAATTGGCCCCGCGAGGAATGCGCTGGCGCAGGGGAATTATCCTGTTGAAGCGGGGCTTACACCGCGTCCGGCACGGCTGCCCGTTTATGTTCAGCAATCAGAAACATGACTGTGAGGGTCAGGCATTGGCTATGATAATCTGACCTGACTTTGTCCAACCAGAAGAAAGTATAGATGCTATTCTGCACCAGCCCTACGTGTGATTACTTGCCGCTCAACAGCCCCAATCGCGCCCTCAATGCCCCATAGATTGAAGCCATCAGCGCCTCGGGGAAACCTTTGGGAAGCCGATTGAATGTAGCCTCAACAATGTGTTCCGCAGTGTCCTGAAGCTCTTCGAATAGGCTATTTACGGCGTCTCGAGACAAGCCGGATTGCACACCAGTTTCAACAATATGTCGCCCAACAATATTCACGACTTTGTAATGGTTCGATTTACCGAAATGCATGGCGAGTTTGAAATACTTACGCTCGATTTGACGCGCATCAACAGTCGGCTGCACTGTCAATACATCATAAAGCGGGGTCATCCGAAAACGTCCACCGGGCAAAAGGCTTACACTGAAGTTTTTTCCATGCCCATCAGTCGCGCCGAGCAACCAGAACAGAACGTTCGCTTTGAAAAAGTCATACCTGTCTTTTGTTGGCTCATCACTCCCCAATAGCAGATCCATGATGGCTGCGATGCCTGGCCCGCCTTCATTCTGGTATTTCTGCGTAGGCACGACCGAGAGCGCCTGACAACTGTCTTCCTGCGGCAGGCGGATCAGGCGTCCATCTGAGGTCCAACGCCGATCAAAGCGCTCCACCACCAGTGCCTTTTTGTCACCAAATTGCGCCATTTCCACATTTGCAGCACGCAACCCAAACCCATCCATCAATTTCAGGCAGAGGTATTCATTTTCCACACTGTCTGATAAGTCCATGCCATTGGGCAACCTGCCAATTTGCGGTTTGATGATATGAGTGGTTGGTGTCGTGCCCGTTGGTTCAATCCACTGGCCATCGTGATACAGAAGCGCCGTTTTTTCCTGCGCACCTGCAACTGAAATTCTAAAATTGTTTTCCCGACGAATTCCCAAAGGCGCGATATCCAGATCGTTCAAAATCGCACCGATCTGCGCCTCACTCACAGGCTCACCGGTTAGCTGGGATATCGGCTGAGGCTCCTGCCCATCGGGAAGGAATTGCAATGCACCAATGCAATCGCGACCGATTTCGGACAGCAAACTAAATGCATCAACACCTTGCGCTCCGACACGTTCTGCCACCCGCCTGCGGATGACGTCGCTATCAGGCAGTAGGTTGTCAAAAACCGCCATCACCGGCGCGCCAATGTAGCGATCACGCTGCAAAGGCAGCGACAGGGACACGGGCATGCGGTGTTCCCAATCCAGCCAGATTTGTGCGTATTTAAAGCTGATCCCCCCGCTGCGCTCGCGGGTCAATTGCCCGATGTGACGGGCATTCAGAAAGACATTCAACGGCGTATAGCTACGTTTTCGCCCCATTTCAGAAAATATCCTCTAGCCCATCTGATGTTCCCTTGCTGCGCTCACTTACCGTGATCTCCAAGTCCAGGGCTGCCATCAGGTCAAAAATCGTTTCCAGCTTTGTGCCGCTGCTGCCGGTTTCAATCTTGGAAATCGTCTCTTGCCAAACGCTACTCATCGAGGCGAGATCCTTCTGGGTCAGATTCTTTTCCTTGCGGGCTTGCCGAATAGCATGCCCTATGTTTTTCGGCGTCCGCACGAGATGTTTCATGATATTTCTCCTGAAAGAAATATGGCCCACAGATCATAAGGTGTCAATATGATCCTAAAGTCATAAAGATGAATTATGATTGCAACATCATAGCGCCAACCCCGCTTTGGAAAGCTGCTCCGGTGTTACCAGCTTTGCTGCAAGCAGATCTTTTACCTGTCGACTGGTGATGTGGCGGCACAGGGGATTACGATCGTGGATCCAGCTGGCCAAGTTCGCACGAACTTTGGCTTCCGCGCCCTGCGCTTTCTCCCGATCAGCTTGAACCTGAGCAATCCCTTTCTCCCAACGCCGCGATTTGAACCAGTTGTCCGAGAAACAGACTTTACCGCGCGTATAGCCTGCTGTCTCTGCGGCATAGGCTTTGATCCACCTTACGGGGTGGAATACGATCCGGCTTGGCGCAACCAAACGGGTGCGGCCAAAACCAAACGCACCGGCAAGGTGCTGAATGACGACCGCGCGGATTGGCGCGAGGCATGGAGTTTGTTCCCCGGTGACGTCGCCTACGTCTGGCACGGCGCGTTGCACGCAGCCACCGTGGCCGAAAGCCTCGAGGCGGCGGGGTTCAATGTCCGCTCGCAGATCATCTGGGCCAAGGACCGGCTGGTGCTGAGCCGTGGCGATTATCACTGGCAGCACGAACCCTGCTGGTATGCCGTCAAGAAAACCGGCAAGGGCCATTGGGCCGGTGACCGCAAGCAGACAACGCTCTGGCAGATCGCCAACAAGGATCAGGACGCGGACACGGTGCACGGGACGCAAAAGCCGGTGGAGTGCATGCGCCGCCCGATCCTGAATAACTCCAGCCAAGGTCAGGCGGTTTACGAGCCGTTCATGGGATCCGGTACGACGCTGATTGCGGCCGAGACCACGGGGCGGGTCTGTCACGGGATCGAACTGAACCCCGCCTACGTCGATGTCGCGGTGGAACGCTGGCAGCAATTCACGGGGCAAGCCGCAACGCTGGATGGCACAGATCAGACCTTCGCCGAACTGGCAGACAAAAAGCTGCCGCCCATACAGGACGGCAGCGACATTACGTGAGGGAAATCAGGAGGCGATTTTATAGGTTCGCCCGCGCCCCTCGATTTTCTCGGAGGTGATGGTCAGGCCAAGGCGTTTTTTCAGCGCGCCCGAAATGGCCCCGCGAATAGTATGCGGCAACCAATTAGTGGCCTTGGCAATCTCGGCAATTGATGCCCCGTCGGGGGCTTCGAGCATCTCGATCAGCATGGCCTGCTTGGTGCCCGCGCGGGGTTTCGGTGTGGTCTGTTCCGGTTCAGGCATTTCCGTCTCGACACCAATGGCCTCAAGCCCCGCGCCGGTTGGTGTCGTGCGTTGCCAGCCGAATTCGCCCTGCGTGCCGTAGGTCCCGAGGCGCATGTTTTAACTCTCAGAACAATCATCGTCGCGACCACGTTCGCGATGGCTGTAGTGCCGAACATCCCAGACGCGGATCGAGCGCACGAAATCGAATTCTAGGCCACTGATGTCGATGTCTGCGCCACTTTCCACCACCTGTGCCAGAATGACGTGACCAAGTGTCTGGCCGATTTGGTTGCTGGCCTCCCAAGTTGGACCTGTCCCGCTTTCATTCCGCCCCAGGTGCTCATTTATGCGGCCTGAGCTTCGAAAGCCAAGGGGCTTTTCCAGCCAAGTGCCGAGTGCCTT
>Ga0256840_1003543_pt1 | contig 12489 bp, 12 predicted proteins | sample 355202metaG_FD_185969 | JGI IMG/M metagenome (GOLD analysis project Ga0256840, IMG submission 185969) | Hydrothermal vent microbial communities from Mid Atlantic Ridge, Atlantic Ocean - 355-202 | ecosystem: Environmental > Aquatic > Marine > Hydrothermal vents | place: Atlantic Ocean: Mid...
TGATTATGGCCAAGACCTCTAAAAAATCTCTGTGTTCCTGCAAAGCTTTTAATTCTATCCTGGGAATGTCTGCCGTCAGCACTCCAAAAACTTCGGCCTTATCTTCACTGTTTTTTAATAAAATAGGCACCGCCACAAAAGAAAGTTCTCTTAACTCTTGTCGATCCCGATTAAAGGCCAAGTTTAAAAAACGCTCTTCCTCGCCCATAACTGGCACGATAATAGGTTTTTGCTCTTCAACCACCTGGCCAATAATCCCTTCTCCCAAGGAATAGGCCTTTTTGGGTACCTTGCTATATCCCCAGTACAAAGAAAATTCCAAGACCTTGCTCACTGGGTCCAAAATAGCCAAAGACATGTGTCTGTAGCCCATTTGCGTGGCTACGACCTCCAAAAAACAACTTAAGGACTTGCGTAAGGGCCTGGAAAAGGAAAGTTCTAAAACCGCCTGTTTTAAAACCGTTAAGAATTGCATACTAATTTTTTACCCACCTCTACGGCTTTTAAATTTATTTCAACCAGCTTGGGTTTAAAGTACTTTTTAATTCCCTGCCTGAGTTCGTCCAGTCCCAGCGGAAGCTTGTCCAAGGCCAAAAAACTTGCCAAAAGCATAACATTGGCCACCTGCACTACGCCCAAACCTTCAGCCTCTTTAAGCACAGATAAAAAATAACTCTTATCAACAACTTGGGTACAGTGTTTTTGCACTTGTTCTACTTGAGGATAATCCAGATCCGTTTGACTGAAACTCGGGGGATAGATAGGATCTGTACTGCTAATAATAATCCCTTGTTTGGGCTTGACAAATTTAAGCGCGCGTAAAGTCTCTAATGGCTCAAACCCCAGTAAAAAATCCGCCTCAGCCCGGTCGATCTTGGGACTTAAATATCCTCCCAACAAAACAAAGGTATGGACCACTCCACCTCTCTGGGCCATACCGTGAATTTCACCTGCAACTACGTCCAAACCCTTATCCAAGGCTATCTTGGCCAATAAGTTGGTAACCGTAAGGGTGCCTTGTCCTCCTACACCAGCCAAAAATATTCTCCAGCCCATAATAACTCCCACTTACTAATTAGCAATAAAAATAAACAGTTGACCAAAAGAACTTAAAGTTAAGTCAAACAAACTTAAATTCATAGGCCAGTAAAAAGATCTTACCTTATTCCTATGTGTTCACAAATTTGCAAACAAAACATACAACCCGAACACAATTTAGGGTCTATTTCCACTTTGCCCTGTTTTAGAAAAAAGGCAGGACAGACAAATTCCTGGACACAACGCAAACAATTATCACATCCTTGCTTGATAAAAGCTATCTTTTTCTTTTTTTTACCCAAAAATTTACGCGCAAACAAAGGACAAGGCTCTTCTGAGATCAAAACCCGTACTCCAGAACTGTTTTTCAACTCGGTCAGAGCAGAAAGCATAGCCTTTAAATTAAAAGCCTTTACCTTTTTGACCTGCTTTATTCCAAAACCTCGCACCACAGACTCAATTTCAAGGGGAGAAACCTTGTTGCTTAGACCTACTCCGGGATGAGGTTGATGTCCGGTCATGGCCGTAGTTTGGTTGTCCAAAATGACCAGTAAGAGATCGTGCTGATTATAAACGGCATTGACCAGACCAGTAAGCCCTGAATGAAAAAACGTAGAGTCTCCAATAAAGGCAACTACAGGCTTATCGCTTACTCTAGCCGAACCACAACCAGCTGAAACAGAGGCTCCCATGCAAATTAAAAAGTCAGCCATGTTTAATGGCGGCAACATTCCTAAGGTATAACAACCAATATCTGAGGAGTAATAGGCACCCTCTCCAAAAACCTTTTTAACTGCATAATACGTAGCCCGATGCGGACAACCTGGGCAGAGGTTAGGCGGACGCTGAACCAATCCATCCTCCACCTCCAGGCCCTCTTCTAAGTGAACATCTACTCGTAACACTCTAGCCAAGGCCTGAGCAATAAGCCGCGTAGAGTACTCTCCATTTAAAGGAAGGCCCAAGTCTTTGCCCTTGACCTCAAGCTCAAGTTTATTTTCCTGAACCAAAGCTCTTACTTCTTTTTCCAAAACAGGCTCTAATTCTTCTAAAACAACTACGGTTTTTAAGCCCTGAAAAAATTTTACAAACAATTCAGCATTAAGCGGATAGGTAAGCTTTAGTTCTAAAATTTTAATTTGATCAAGCTGGGGATAATCCTTTAAAACGTCGCGCAAGTAATTTCTGCTTACTCCAGAGACGATTACTCCAACCTCTCCTTGGCCATGGATTTGATTTAATTCCCAGTAAAGAGGATCTTGTTTTACCTTTTCTAAATTGGACAAAAGGATCAGATGTCTTTTTCTGGCCACTGCAGGAATAGCCACAAACCGAAAGGGATCCCTGGAAAACTTACCATTTTTAGGTTGATGGTTTAACTCGCCCAAAACCACAGGCCCGCGTAAGTGATTAACCCTAGTCGTCGTTCTAAACAAAACCGGTTGTTCGTACTTTTGAGACAAAACAAAGGCCCTTTGAATGAGGTCTTTACACTCCTGGGCCGTAGCAGGCTCAAGGCAAATCAATCCACCCAAGCGGGCATAATAACGATTGTCCTGTTCGTTTTGACTGGAGTGACAGCCTGGATCGTCTGCGCTCAAAATCACAAGCCCGCCAGGAGTGCCAATATAAGCCAAGGTCATTAAAGGATCGGCTGCCACGTTTAGTCCAACGTGTTTCATGCTCACCAAACTAGGTACTCCAGCTAAAGCCGCTCCCCCAGCTACCTCCAAGGCAACTTTTTCGTTGGCTGAATACTCTACATAACAATTGATTTTATCTTGAAGGGCATAAGCCAAATCCAACACCTCTGAAGAAGGCGTTCCAGGATAACCTGAAATTAAACCTACCCCAAACTCTAAAGCCCCCCGCAAAATAGCCTCATTACCTAAAAAAAGACGCTTTTCGCCTGCCTTGGCCAATAATTCCAAAACATTCCTCCTTTTTCTTTAGGACCAATTAAAAGATGCTTCTGCAAAAAGTGTTTTTGGGAGAAATTATCAAAGTTTAAAGTATAAAAAGCCAAATCATTTCAGCTTATTACAAGAGAACGGTTTTGTTAAAAAAACACAATTTTTGACTTTTTGCAGCTATGTTTTAATAAAATACCACCGGCTCAGTAATAATCCTCACCCCTTCAATAACTCTATCGTCTTTTAAAATCTCGGCCTCTTTTTCCTCTACCCCATGGACAAAGACAACAATAACCACCTTATTTATTCCAAGTTTTTGAGCATAGTTAGCGGCCTGAAGTTTTCCCTGCTCTAACTTTTTTCGTCTGCTAAAACTCTTTACTTCAATAATTCCTTCTTTTGAATTGCACCTTACGTGCAAATCCACTCGGCCATTGCCTGTTGGAAACTCTGGAACTATTACACAATCATCACCTATGGCATTCATCAGCCAATGATAGAGATGAAAATGGCCCCCTGCTTCGTAAATATTTAAATCACTTCGTTTGGGAAAATTTCTAAAGGGACTTATGTTTTTGGCTTTTAAGCGCTTTAAGTAATCTTTATATCTGGGAATAAGCCTTTCCAAATTAAGACCAGCTTCAAATACGTCAGATAAATCGTCGCCTATGGACAAAGGATAAATGGGAGTATCATCACCCAAAAAACTCTTGGTCAAAGCATTATACAATCTTTCTTGAATAAAAGGATTGGCAAAACGACAGACTTCTTTTTTTTCTCCGCTGGCCTCGGTTATGGTTTCGTAATCTATTATGCCGTTTAAGTACAAATAACTGCACCATTCTACGTCTAAAGAAAATTCTTTATCTGGATTATTAAATAAATCTAAAACCTGATTTAAATACTTGTCTTTGGCCTTTTTGATTAAGTTTAAAACCGTATTGTTCCATTCTACTTTTACTGCCCTTCTATAAACGTCTTTCCAAACGTTTAAATCTATCTCAACCTCCCTGCCTGGATTATACTTTTCCGTAATTAACTCTCCAAACCAACAAACCAGCCCAGGATGACCTCTGGTTACGTAAAAAACCTTATCTATCACTTCTTGTTTTACGTTTTGGCCACTTTCTTCTATGTATTGATGATAAAGATCGTTTACTTCTGCGTAAGTAAAGTTCTCTACGTGGATGGATCTTTGAATATTAAAAGGACTTCCCCGCTCACTATCTATCCCCAGCACTGCCCGAACTCCAATTAAGGCCAAACCGTGCAATAAATAAACGTCTCGCTTGTGATAGATGTCTCTAAAGAGACGCACTAGATTATCTATTATCTTGGATGGCAGAGAATCAAATTCGTCTATAAATAAAATTACTGGTTTTTCAAAAAGACCAACTTGTCTGGAAAATAGGTCTTGAAAATCGTCCCAAGACTCAACTTGAGGAGTTAGATTAAAAGTATCTCTAAATAGCCGGGGAAGTTTTTGTAAAAATTCCTTGGAAGAATTTTCTTCCATCACCACTCCCTGCATACTCATAAAACCACAAATAAATTTATCTCCATATCTTTTTTCGATCTCTTCTTTTACTCTTTTCATCAGCCAAGTCTTACCCGTTTGCCTTGGCGCCCAGACCGTAAAATAGTGGCCAAAATCTTCGCCATTTTCTCCAACTAGTTGAGTTAAGGCGCTTTCAATAAATTGCGTTCTGGGCACGCAAAAGTGAAGTTTACAATTGACCGGGCCATAAGAAAAAAATTTGCGCAACTTGACTCCTTTTACAATCCCTGACAATGTTAGCTGGTAATATTAACTATAAAAACTTTTTTTGCAAATAACAATCAAATAAAAAATCACTTATTGTTATTTTACGATTTTAAGTCAAACCGGGAAAAACAAAGTTTTTGCAGACGCATCTTAATAAAATAGTCAATTTGCAACTTAAGCAAATCTACGTCTTTTTATTTACGTTTGGTCTAAGCGTTTTTACCTAAATATCCAGCTCAATTAAAAATTGCGTTTTTTCAATATCTTTTCTTTAATTTAAGTGCAAAGAATTAAAACCTTTTGCTTGGAACAAAAAGGTTTATTTAAACACTTTTTTATTTTTTAAGCGTAAGCCAACCAGACAAAGTTTTTGCAGGCGGACCAATCACACAAAAAAATCTGAATTATAATTTGTTCTTTAATTCTTTTAACTTGTAATTTAAATAAGCTAAGTTTTCATTGGCAGAGAGGTTTTTTAACTGATTATAATACAGATAAGCTGCTTTAAAGTCTTTACAACGTTCAGCTAAAAAAGCCTTTTTATACAAGACTATTTTTTCATAACTTTTGGGAATATTTTTTCCTCTACTTTGCAAAATCTGATAGGCCTGTTTGTACTTGCCTCCAGCAGATAAAAGAGTTGCTTCGCCCAAAACACAAATAGGTTTTATGTCCTCGTCTAAGTTTTCTAGACGTTTAAAAGCTGCCAGACCCTTTTCGACCTGATTTTGCTCAACGTATAACTTGGCTAGCTCCATGTATATAGCTGGTCTTAGCTTGGCAGGTGCCTTTTGGGCAAACTCTTCCAGATCCTTGGTTTTCTGTTTGGAATAAACTAGAATTTGACCCAACTTTTTTTGGGCCTGTTGCAAAGAACTCTTTTGGTAATATTCAATACCTGCATAAATACTTACGATCAAAATAATACCGCCTATTACCGCGCCAATTACCTTAATATTTTCTACTATTTTTTCCAAAATAGGATGCAAAGAATCATCTACTTCCTCTTCAATTTGCTCAAACAAATTATTGGTTGCAGGCTCTTGTTCAGGCATAGTTTTTTGGTTTTTGTCTTTGTCCATAATCCTCTCCTTTATTTTTTAGTTTTTGGTTATCCTGTTTGTTTTTTTCTTTTAACTTCCTGCCTAAGCCAATTATACCACTTGTCAATTCCCTCTTCAGTGCGGGCCGAATAGGGAATAACCTCTAACTTTGGATTTAACATCCTGGCAAAGTTAATGGCCTTGTCCAGATTAAAGTCCACGTAAGGCAAGAGATCTATTTTATTTAAAAGCATTACCCTAGATTCAGCAAAAATTAGGGGATACTTTTCTGGCTTGTCATCGCCTTCGGTAACGCTCAAAATAGTTATCTTATAATCTTCGCCCACGCTAAATTCAGCCGGACAAACCAGGTTGCCTACGTTTTCCACGAACAAAACGTCCAAGTCGGTTAAATCCAACTTTTTTACTGCCGCCCAAACCATGTTCGCGTCCAGATGGCACCCTCCATCTGTGTTAATCTGAACGGCTTGGACCCCGGTAGCTGCTACCCGTTTGGCATCGTTGCTGGTCTGTAAGTCTCCTTCAATGACTGCCATTTTGAGTTCGTCTTTAAGGGCTTGGAGTGTCTTTTCCAGCGTAGTAGTCTTGCCAGCCCCAGGCGAACTCATCAAGTTTAAGACTAAAACTTTGGCCTGTTCAAACCTGCTTTTTAGCTCTTCTGCTACTTTTTCGTTGGCCTCCAAAATGTTTCTAACCACTGGAATTTGCATATTTTCCTCTTTTATTCAGCTTCTATTTCTTCAATAAAAAGTTCTTTGCCAGTTATGACTTCATGTCCAAACTCAGCCTGACAATAAGGACAAGTGGCAAACATGGCCTCTCCCTCTTGCGGGCAGAACTCTTGCTTACACTGTTTACACTTTAATTTCAACGGGATCTCTTCAGCAATAATCTCTGCTCCAGCCAAAGGCGTGTCTATGGTCAAAATCTCAAAGGCAGTTTGCAAGGCTTCTGGAATAATGGCGGATAACTGGCCGTATTTTATTTTGACTTTGAGCAGCTTGGAAACGTTGTGTTTGGCCATTTCTTCTTGAATAATAGTCAAAAGAGATTGGGCAATGGAAAGCTCGTGCATGTTTTCTTCCTAAAAATTTTTTAAAAATTAAGTCCATAGCTGGCAATAAATGCCTCCATCCGTTTTCTTGACGTAGCCAAACGTTGCTTTAAGTTCAACTTGTAATCGTCCAAAGCTAGTTTTTTTCTAGCCACCCCCGTATCCATGGCGGCCTTGGCCACGGCTGGGGCCTCCCACTCTAAAATACGCACGTCCAAGGGCTTAGGGATAATGTAATCAGGCCCAAAAGCAAGAGAATCAAGTCCATAGGCCTCCAAGACCTCCTTGGGCACTGGTTCTTTGGCCAACTTGGCCAAGGACATGGCCGCTGCCATTTTCATCTCTTGGTTGATCTTACGGGCGTAAACGTCTAAAGCCCCCCGAAAAATAAAAGGAAAGCCTGCAACGTTATTGATTTGATTGGGATAGTCAGATCTACCCGTAGCCATAATACAATCAGGACGGACTGTTTTGGCCGTGTCGTAATCTATTTCAGGATCAGGATTGGCCATGGCAAAAATGATGGGATTTTTAGCCATGGATTTTACCATCTCTGCTTTTAAAATCCCTTTTACCGACAAACCAATAAATACGTCTGCTCCTTTAATCACCTCTTGCATAGTTCCGTAGTCTTTATCCTGGGCAAACTCTTGTTTTAATGGATTTAGTTCGCGCTGAACGTGGAGCAGACCTTTGGAATCAAACATAAAAATATTTTCTTTTTTCACCCCAAGTTGCAGGTAAAACCGACAGCAAGCAATGGCCGCGGCCCCAGCCCCAGAGACTACCAGCTTGACCTCGTCAATTTTCTTGCCAGCAATTTCCAAGGCATTTAATAGACCAGCTCCAGAAATAATGGCTGTGCCATGCTGATCGTCGTGAAAAACAGGAACGTCCATCTCCTCGATCAATTTTTTTTCAATGTAAAAACACTCAGGAGATTTAATGTCTTCCAGATTTATCCCTCCAAAAGTAGGCTCCAAAGCCTTTACTATAGCAATAAGCTGATCTGGATCACTTACGTTGAGATTTAAGTCGTACACGTCTATGTCGGCAAAGACCTTAAACAACACCCCTTTGCCTTCCATTACTGGCTTGCCAGCGGCCGGACCGATATTGCCCAGACCCAAGACCGCTGTGCCATTGGAAATTACTGCCACCAAATTGCCCTTATTGGTATATTCGTAAACCGCTTCTGGACTTTTTTGGATTTCCAAACAAGGCAAAGCAACCCCTGGCGTGTAAGCCATGGAAAGATGTTTTTGATTCCAACAAGGCTTGGTAGGAACTACCTCTAGCTTGCCCTTTCGGCCCTGAGCGTGATAATCTAAGGCCTCTTCTTCAGTAAATAAAGCCATTTTAGTTCTCCTTTTTTCTAACCATTTGAACTTAAAGGTTATACTTTTAAATCCAACTAAAACTTGAATATTTATAATTCAAATTTTGACAAAAATGAATAAAACTTCCTACGCAACTTTTGTCCAATTTGCAACTTAATTTAAGTAAAGTTCCAAATAAGTCTAAATGGCTACGATTTGGCCAGATTCCAGAGTTAAGAGTTTATCTTCCACCAAAACTAAGGCTTGGCCAGCGCGATTGATACCTTTAAATACGCCTTTTATTTCTTTATCTGTGGTTTTAAAGATAATGTTACGGCCTTGAAATAACAAATTTTGATTGATTTTGGCAACCAATTCTTCTGGGGAGCTGGGAGTGTTGACCTGCTGAATCAATTCAGCCTTTAACTCCAGCCAAAAACCAAGAGGATCTAAGTTTAAGCCAAGCCCTTGTAAACAACCAGGAGGGAAAAATCCATCTCGATCTAAGGTGTTAGCATCAGGACAAACCCTTAAGTTTAGACCTATGCCTGCCAAAAACTCACCTTTTCGCTCTTCAATCAAAATGCCTCCTATTTTTTTTTCTGCCCAAATCAAATCATTGGGCCACTTTAATCCCACACCTATTCCTTTTTTTTGAAAAAACTCTACACAAGCCAAGCCTAATGCTAATCCAAGCATATTTTTCGGCCAAAAGGCAAATCGTTCATACCAAGATACAAATAAATTGCCTTTAGGAGAGCTCCACCTTCTTCTAAATTGCCCCCGACCTATTTTTTGTTCGTAAGCAAGGATCGAATCGCCAAGGGAGAGCTTCTGGGATTTAATTAGTTCCCAACCAAGGTCCAAGGTTGAACTACACTGATCAAAAACCCAAACTACGTAGGTCTTATTATTGATCCTTAAGGTCTTTTTTGTGATCAACACTTTTTTGCCAGATCGATGTTATTTGGGCGCGATTTTTTTCCAAGGTTTTTTCCACAGAAGGGGGGACCAAAAAGCGAAGACTTTTTTGGGCCAAAAACTTATCCCGAATCAAAGAAGAACTAATGGCGAACAAAGGACACTCCAAGAAAAATACGCGTTTACTTCCCTTTTGCCAGCAACTGGGACCTGAAGTAAGGTTTAGCTCTATTTTTAACTTGTTCCACTCCAGGTTGGAAAAGTTTGCCCCGTCATTGACCACGATCAAGTGAACCAGATCTAAAATTTCTTTTCCTCTGTGCCAAAAAGGCAGAGTAAAAAAAGCAGATCTGCCCAAGATAAAGTAAAACTCCACTTGAGGATATTTTTTACGCAAAAAAAGCATAGTATTTATGGTAAAAGAAACACCGCCCAGTTCTTTTTCTATTTGCACAGGCTCCAAACCAGGTACGTCCTGAACAGCCTTGGCCAAAAGGTCAAATCTCTGGGCAAAGGGCAAGACGTTTTCTTTTTTGTGCGGAGGAATGTAAGCTGGGATCAACCAGACTTTGTTTAGGTTGTACTCTTCTAGACATTCAAGGCCAATGCGCAAGTGTCCAACGTGCACGGGATTAAAGGTGCCCCCAAGCAATCCTATTCGCATTTTTTACTTTTTAAAAACGGTTAACTTTAAACATCCAAAACTATCAAAACAAACCTTGGCCGAGAAGACGACTCCCAGAATTATTCCAGTAAATCCAACGCTTAGAATAGCTAACATGATCATAATTTGATACTTGACTGCAATCCCTGGGCTGGCTCCACCCAAAATCACTCCGGTCATCATCCCGGGCAAGGCGACTAACCCCATGGTTGCCACAGTAGCCAAAAATGGTTTTAAGGCTATGCGCACTGCCCTTTGCAAGTAAGGAAGCAAGGCCTCGTGCACTGAAGCCCCAAGGCTCAACAAGTAAAAGTAGTTTTTTTGATTTTCCCGAATCTGACCGTAAACGTTGGACAAGGCAATGATGTTTCCGCGTAAACAATTGCCCAAAAGCATCCCCCCCATAATCAAAAAATACCTAGCTGCAAAAACGTTAGGCAAATTGAGAATCATTCCAGTCAAGTAAAGCACGACCAAAAAGGATGGCAGAGAAAAGGCAAGCAAAAGAGGAAAAAAAATGGTTTTTATCTTAAAAGAAGTATTTTTAATCACTGCAAAAACCGAAGCAACGACCATTACGCAGAACCAAAAAATATTTAAAAAGGGGTTATCCCAAATAAAAATGTACTTTAAAAAAAGACCAATTAACAAAAGTTGAACTACCATTCGGGCCACTGAACTCAACAAGTTGGTCACCAAGCCCAGCTGGTAAAACCAATCCAGCACAACAGGAACCAAAAGCAAAACGCCTAACTTCAAAAGGGAAAAAACAGATATGTCTAGGACAACCATTTTTTTTGCTCCAAATCAAAAACCCTGATCCCAGGGAAGTTAAACCATTCCTCGTCGTGGGAAATGCTAAGTACGGTAAGATCGTCTTGCTTAGAAAAATAGGTAATGACCTTTTGCCTAAGCTCTTTATCCAAAGCAGAGGTAACTTCGTCTAACAAAAAAACTTTTCTTTTGAGCAAAATGGCAATGACCAACATCAACCTCTGCTTTTCTCCGCCCGAGAGTTTATCTATTTCTTGCTCCAAGATAGACGGTTCAAGATCAAAGTTGGCTAGATGCGTTGTTATTTGCTCAAGATCAGGTTTAAGTTGTCTGTTTTTTTTAAGCTCAAAAACAAAGTCCAAAAAAGCACCTGCCTTTTGGGAAGGCAAAGATACGCTTTGATCCACGTAAGCGATCTTGGGCCTTGCCTCCCAAATACTTTCTGCGCTAATTAGCTGGCCGTCAAAATAAATTTGTCCTTTATCTGGACGTTTAAAACCCAAAATAAGCTCAAACAAACTTGACTTGCCACATCCAGAAGGGCCTACAATCAAAACCTTAGACCTGGCCGGCACGTGCCAACTAAAATCTTGAAAAATTTCTTTACCTTGCAAAGTTAAGGATACGTTTTTAAATTCAAACATAATTCAATAATTCAAACGTCTTAAAAATCTTGTTATTGCTGATAATTTTAGCTCTTTTATTGGGGCAATTTTTATCCCATTGAAACTTTTACTTCTATAGTTTAGATGGTTCTAAGGTCAAGTAAAACTATAGCTTTTTAAAAGATACGCTCGCAAAAAGTGTTTTTGAGAAAAATTGACCAAGTTTAACGTATAAAAAGTCAAATAATTTCAATTTATTACAAGATGCGTCTGCAAAAACTTTGTTTTTTCCAATTCGGCTTAAAATTGTAAAACAAACATTTAATTATTTAAACAAGTTATAGACAAGCTTGATGAGAAAAACGTAAATTTTTTATTTTTTGCAGTTACGTTTTAGAGTCACTTAGTTCACAGCCGAGCAACCACGCCAAAATAAGGAGAAAAAATGCTTAGTTTACTTTGTCTGCCCAAAGACTCAACATTTATCTTTGTGTATGGGACCTTGATGGCCAGTTATGGACAAGAGATGCACCTAAAGTTTAAACAAGACTCCTTTTACGTCGGAACTGGCCTTGCTTACGGACGGCTTTATCTGGTTTCTTCTTATCCGGGAATGGTCAAAGACAGCCACAAGTTAGTGGTAGGTGAAGTATATAAAATCAGAAACAAAAAAATTTTTACTTGGCTAGACGAATACGAAGGTCTTGACGAAAACCCTCCTCTTTATACAAGGGAAATTATTTGGAGTTATTTACCACCCACTTATCAAGTACTGCCCTGCTGGGCATACCTTTACAACCGTCCCACTTCTAACTTAATTTCCATCAATTCTGGAAATTTTGCTTGGTTTTGGAAATAAAAACAAACAAAATACAACAACCAGCTAAACCTAGACTTATAAGAGGAGCTAACAAAAAAACTCTTCAACCAGGTCAAGAGTTCTTGCCAAGAGTATTTTTTTAGCTTACTTAAAAGATGTTTCTGCAAAAACTATTTTTTGTAGAGTTCGAGCAGGATTAAACGAAAAATATTTAGTTATTCCAGCGCATTACAAACAAGTTATTTCATTAAAAAGCGCAACTTTTGACTTTTTGCAGTTACGTCTTAAAAGTAAAATAATTTTTTTAGGAGCCTATTATACGGTATGATTCCAATAAAAGATTCCATTCCGCATCGGGAAACTCCCTTTGTTAATTATTTTTTGATCGGGATAAATACGCTTATCTTTTTTTACGAAGCCTCCTTGCCGCGCGCTGAACTAGAAATCCTGATTCATCACTACGGGTTAATCCCAGCCCGCTATACTCACCCGGTATGGGCTATGTTTGTGGGGCTTTCTCCCAACAATTATTTACCCTTTTTAACCGATATG
>Ga0256840_1003544_pt1 | contig 12488 bp, 13 predicted proteins | sample 355202metaG_FD_185969 | JGI IMG/M metagenome (GOLD analysis project Ga0256840, IMG submission 185969) | Hydrothermal vent microbial communities from Mid Atlantic Ridge, Atlantic Ocean - 355-202 | ecosystem: Environmental > Aquatic > Marine > Hydrothermal vents | place: Atlantic Ocean: Mid...
GTTGTCACTAATTCTTGCTGTTTAGCGGTTAATCCCCCTAATTCTTCTGATAGCCATGGAAATAATGATGTTTGAATATTAAGCCAAGTTTGTGCTAATGTATTGTTTAACTTACTCATTTATTGGTTTTGCAAGAGGCTCAGGAGGCAAAAATTTTATCCTGAAGAGCCGTAGAGCCATTTGAGGTAGGATTAACGAAGCAGCTTTTGTGCGAGTTGGCCTGGACGCAGGGCGGGCTGGGGCATTATTGATTCGCCGCGTGGTGAATCGATTCTTGCGACAGGAGTCCCAAAATCTTTAGGCGAGCCCACGTGGTGGCTCGCCTAGAATATTCTTCGGTTTTATTGGTTTTGTATTTTAATTTGAGGTGGTTTTTATGAAAAATATAATATCTAGGGATTTCTTTGTTCTAGTCATTCTATTTTCGTCTTTTATGGCTCAGGCTGTCGTTATTAAAGATAATGGTATTATAGGGATTACGCTAGGGGAAGAAAATTATCCGATGATAACGAGCATGCGTATTCAAGGGGTAGAAATAGTACCACATGATAATGCTGGTGCTGATTTTCAATTTACAGGAAGAAAACCTGCTGTAGGAGACCCTCTTAGCACTCCTGATCCTTATGCGTATATACCAGGAGGAGATGCTTATAACCCTACACAAGGTGGTGACTGTTGGGGGTATTCATCTACGTTAACAGGATATATTCTTAACTGGAATTCTGGATATGGTGTTCCAGCAAGTAATGGTATCTTATGGGCGGTGCAGCCTTTAAATTACAACGAACCAAATGGTAATTGTAGTCCTGGTTCTTTACTTCCTTATAGTTTTAATATGGGTGTTACCTTAGGTGATGGAGTTCATTTGCCAAAAGAAATGATGGTTATGACTATGTCTATCAGGAAAAATGATGTAAATGCTCCGAATCTTTTAAAGAGACACTCTGAAATACCAGTCGCCTTTCCCCTTACAAGTTTCATGAGGTATGCATACTTTAGTAATAACGGAGTGGATTTCGAGCCGATGTACCTAAATGGTACGCACGATATTCAACAATGGGAAAATTCCGCTCCTAATAGTAGAGTAGGAAAAGTAGTTATGCTGAGTAATATAGATAATGCACATACTAACCCTTCATCTGGGACAGGAATGGCTTTTTATTCACATACAGACACATGGCTAATAGTCCAAAATAGAGGTTACTTAACTCTGGTATCAACTTTAGGTGCATTAAACTATGATACTTATATCTCAGATTCTAATTGGCATACATTAGTTCGTGTCATGGGGGTTGGAAATCTTAACACTATTAAAGGCGTTATAGCAAAAGCTAATGAAAAAATAACAAGCTGGGGAAACTGGTACTAAGAATTTTAAAATAGTATTTTTGGTGGTTTTAATAGCCATAAATTTGGCATCCAATACTCTATTGAACTGGGTTAAGGTATTGAATTTTAAAATTTAAAATTTATAAAAGGTAATTAACTAGATAAGATATTGCAAACAGCATTATTAACTAGAGCTGGCCATTAACAACTGGTATAATAAAATTTTGCTTGACTCATAAATATCTTTTAAATTATGTTGGATAACCAGATTACCTCGCCATTAATAAGCTTTGACGAACAAAAGTATTTAGAATTAAATCCAGATGTAGCAAGTGCTGTTATTAAAGGAGAATTCTTATCCGGGTTATATCATTACCTTTCATATGGTTACTATGAAAATAGAAATGGGGGGATGATAAAAATTGATAAAAAATTACAACACCTATTAGACAGTACAAAAGATATTACTTTACCGCCTTCTCATTTACGGATAAGAGTACATAGTGAAGATATTTCTACATATAAGAGTATAGGTAAAGCAGTTGCATTTGATATTCATTTTGCTATAGAGGCGTATGGTGTAGATTTAGCTAAAGATAGTCGGATTTTAGATTTTGGCTGTGGCTGTGGAAGAGTTATTAGTTGGTTAAGCTATCTTTATGAGGGTAGTCGTTTTTATGGAACGGATATTGATAAAGAAGCAATATCTTGGTGTCGGAATAATATTTCAGAAATTGGTGATTTTTTAGTTAACGAAAATAGCCCTCCCTTTATTTATCCTGATGATTACTTTAGTTGTATATATTCAATTTCAGTATTTACCCATTTACCAGAAGATATGCAATTTGAATGGCTCAAAGAACTTCATCGAGTGACTAAGAAAAATGGATTGTTAATGCTATCTATTCATGGAGAGCAACTTTTTCCTGATAGTTACCATAAAGCAAAAAAACAGTTTATTGAGAATGGTTTCTTTTATTCTATAGATCAAGGTACTGATGGTTTACCAGATTTTTATCAAACAACCTTTCATACAGAAGGTTATATAAAGTCAGAATGGAGTAAATTCTTTAAAGTTGTAGATATAATTAAGAATGGAGTCGCAAATCATCAAGACTTGGTTATTTGTAGGAAAATCTAATATGGTGGGGTGTGGCTTAAATCATCTCCTTATACACAAGTCTGAGATAAGGCTGTAAAATATCATTGTTTGAGTAACAATGACTGATACTTGGGCTGAAATAGAATTTCGTACTTTAGATTTAGGGGATAAACGTCTTAATAAAAGAACCGTTAAATTGATAGATATTTTTGCAAAAGCACCTAGGCTAAGTATTCCCCAAGGTTGGGCTAGAAACACAAGCAACTTATCGATTTTATGCGAATGAAAATGCGACATGGGAAAAGTTGTTAGGAGCACATACAGCTCAAATTGAAGAGCGCATCATCATGAGTGAAGAGCCGGTATCCAACGCTCTCATTGCACCCGGCCGAATTCCTAGCTGAAAAAGGCTTAAATCATAGCGATCAGTTCGATGTATGAATTTTACCCCCGCCTTTTTTTATCGCCAATTCACCTAAGTAGATAATCCAAATATAAGCGAGCGATACGGCTATCATTAAACGAGAAACGCGCGCAGGATCTGTTAATCTACTTTTGCCCACATTAACACCTCGCCCTTTAATATCTGAAAATAGTGTTTCTATACGAAATCGTTTTCGATATCAATTAAAAGCCGTCAGTCTGTGGCTGATATAATGCACAAATTTTTATTATAGCCTTTTTTGACCTATGCAATTTGATCTATTAAACACCGACGGCCAAGCACGACGTGGTCAGTTGACTTTTGCGCGAGGTGTTGTGCAGACACCTATTTTTATGCCCGTGGGTACTTATGGCTCAGTTAAGTCTCTGTCACCGCATGAGTTAACCGATATTGGTGCGCAAATTATACTGGGTAATACTTTTCATTTGATGTTACGCCCCACGACTGACGTTATTAAAGCGCATGGTGATTTGCATGACTTTATGGCTTGGCAAGGGCCAATTTTGACGGACTCTGGTGGTTTTCAAGTTTTTAGTTTGGGGGATTTACGTAAAATTACCGAAGCGGGCGTGACCTTTAAATCACCTATTGATGGCCATAATATTTTTATGGGTCCCGAAGAGTCGATGCAGGTGCAGCGTGATTTAGGCTCAGATATCGTGATGATTTTTGATGAATGCACGCCTTATCCGGCAACGGTTCAGGAAGCAGCTGATTCAATGCGTTTATCTTTGCGTTGGGCTGAGCGTAGCAAAAAAGCACACGGCGATAACCCAAATGCTTTATTTGGCATTGTTCAGGGTGGTATGTATGAACATTTACGCCATGAGTCAATTGCAGGCTTGGTTGATATTGGTTTCGATGGCTATGCCATTGGCGGTTTATCGGTTGGTGAGCCTAAAGATGAAATGATGGGCACATTAGATGTTGTGCACCCACACTTGCCTGTCGATAAACCACGGTATTTAATGGGAGTGGGCACGCCGGAAGACTTAATTGAAAGTGTGAGGCGCGGAATTGATATGTTTGATTGTGTGATGCCGACACGAAACGCGCGGAATGGTCATATTTTTACGACGACGGGTGTGATTAAAATTCGTAATAGCCAGTATCAGTTTGATACTAAACCGCTTGATGAGTCCTGTGGCTGTTATACCTGTCAACACTATTCGCGCTCTTATTTACGACATTTAGATAAATGCCATGAGATTTTAGGTGCACGCTTAAATACCATTCATAATCTGCATTATTATTTAAACTTAATGCAGGGGCTACGTACAAGCATTGAAAACAATGTTTTTGAAAAATATGTCAAGAGTTTTTATGAACAACGGGGCAAAGCTGTTCCGGATATGGCATAATGATGGGCTTTTTTATTAAACGTATTCAACTTTGGGGATTTCATGAGTTTTTTTATATCTGATGCTTTAGCCGAGGCTGCTCCAGCAGCACAACAACCAGGTTGGGAAGGTATGCTATTTCCACTGGGTATTTTAGTATTTTTCTATTTCTTATTTTTGAGACCACAAAATAAACGCACAAAAGAGCATAAAAAAATGCTTGAGCAAATGCAGCCAGGTGCTGAAATTGTAACGGGTGGTGGTGTTTTAGGTCGAGTTGTTAGTTTAGATGAAAATTTTGTCCAAGTTGAAGTGGCTGATAATGTGGTTATTCAAGTACAACGCCATCAAATTGGTAGCTTAATGCCTAAAGGAACTTATAAAGTTCAAATGAAAAAAACAAAATCTTAATCCTGCGTTAAGGAATTAATGTAGTGCTTAATAATGAAGCTGGCACAATTCTTTGTGTCAGCCACTGATTTATCTTGATGGACATATCATGCAAAACCATTTCCCTTTCTGGAAAAACTTTTTAATTATCACGGTCTTAATTGTAGGTATTGTCTATGCATTACCTAATATTTTTGGTGATGATCCTTCTGTGCAAATTTCAGCGAGTAATGAGACTAAAATATCTTCTGCACAGCTGAACAATATAGAGAGCTTATTAAAACAGGCAGCGATTGCAGTTAAAGCTGTTGAAATGCAAAAAAATAAAGTTTTAGTGCGCTTTAATAATACTGATGAGCAAATGCGTGCGGCAGACTTATTGCGCAATAGTATCGGTAATAAATTTACAGTCGCACTTAATCTAGCGCCTGCTACCCCTGATTGGTTAAGGTCTTTAGGTGCAGAGCCGATGTATTTAGGCTTGGATTTGCGTGGTGGGGTGCATTTTTTATTAGAAGTGGATATGGATGCAGCACTGAAACAAGCTGAGCAAAGATATAATGACGATATCCGTTCAGCATTACGTACTGCTAAGATTCGATATAAGTCGGTTAGCTTTGATAGTGGCGCAGTTAAAGTTGTTTTACGCAATGATAAAGATAAGCAAGCAGCCATCGCATTAGCTGATACTGAATTTCGTAAGTTAAATGTGAAAGTGGCAGATGAGCAGCCGATTTTATATTTAAGTATTTCAGAAAAAGAAATAAAAGAAATTAAGAAATTTGCGTTAGCACAAAATATTACTACTTTACGGAATCGTGTTAATGAATTAGGCGTGTCTGAACCTGTTATTCAGCAGCAAGGTGATAACCGTATTGTTGTTCAGTTGCCAGGTGTGCAAGATACAACACGTGCAAAAGAAATTTTAGGCACAACAGCAACGCTTGAGTATCGTAAGGTTGATACTGAGCACGATATACAAAGAGCTTTAGCTGGACGTATTCCGATGGGCTCCAGTTTGTATTATGAGCGAGATACGAAGACCCCTGTATTATTAAAACGACGCGTCATTATTACCGGTGATCAGATTGTTGATGCATCATCCGGCTTAGATCAAAATGGTTCGGCCTCAGTTAATATCGTTTTAAATGGTATTGGCGCAAAGAAAATGGGGAAATTTACCCGTGATAATATTGGCCAACCTATGGCGGTTGTGTTTATCGAGCAGAAATCGACGACACATATTGTGAATGGTAAGAAAGTTCGCCGTAAAGAACAAGTTAAAGAAGTTATTAGTATTGCGACCGTGCGTGATGCGTTTAGTAAGCGTTTTCAAACGACGGGTTTAGATAGCTCACAGGAGGCACGTAAGTTGGCCTTACTCTTAAGGGCTGGCGCGTTAGCTGCGCCGGTTGATATTGTTGAGGAACGTACGGTTGGGCCAAGCTTAGGACAGGATAATATTGATAAGGGTGTTTTATCGGTCGTTGTTGGCTTTGTATTGGTGCTTATCTTTATGGCTGTTTACTATAAAGTTTTTGGCTTAATTGCCGACTTGGCATTAACCTTTAACCTTATAGTGATTATTGCTGTACTCTCTATGTTGCAAGCAACGTTAACATTGCCAGGTATTGCGGGTATTGTGTTAACCGTCGGTATGGCAGTTGATGCCAATGTTTTGATTTTTGAACGAATCAAAGAGGAGTTAAAAAACAAACAATCACCGCAAACCAGTATTTTTCTAGGCTATGAAAAAGCTTTTGCGACTATTTTTGACGCGAATATTACGACTTTATTAGTTGCTTTGGTCTTGTTTGGTTTTGGTACAGGGCCAATTAAAGGCTTTGCTATTACTTTAGCAATAGGAATTTTAACATCTATGTTTACTGCTATTTTAGGTTCTCGAATGATTGTGAACTGGATTTATGGTAATCGCCGTATTAGTAAGCTATCTATTTAACAAGGGGACATACGATGTTAAAAGAAATTGATTTTTTAGGTAAACGTAAATTTGCAGCTATTTTCTCTAGTTTATTACTCATTGTGAGTATAGGCTCTTTAGTTGTGCAAGGGTTAAAACTGGGTATTGATTTTACTGGAGGAACTCTAGTTGAAATCGGCTATAAGAAAGCGGTTAATTTAAAAGTTATGCGTGCCGGGTTAGAAGCAGCGGGGATTAATGATGCTACAGTACAGCATTTCGGTTCATCTCAAGAGGTTTTGATTCGCTTAAAGCCACAAGAGGGTGTGAGTAATGCTGAAATCAGCACGAATGTATTGAATGCTGTTAATGTCGGTATGGCTGAGCAAGGTGATGTGCGCCGTGTTGAGTTTGTTGGTCCACAGGTGGGTGATGAATTAACTGAAGATGGCGGTTTGGCATTGCTTTATTCCATGTTTGGTATCTTGATTTATGTTGCTTGGCGTTTTGAGTATAAATTCGCCTTAGGCTCTGTTGCTGCATTAGCGCATGATGTTTTAATTACTTTAGGGTGCTTTTCAGTTTTTCAAATGGAATTTGACTTGACTGTTTTAGCCGCCATTTTGGCCGTTATCGGATATTCCTTGAATGACACTATCGTTGTTTATGATCGTATCCGTGAGAATTTTAGACTATTACGTAAAGGCTCTTCAGAAGTTATTATGAATGCCTCATTAAATCAGACTTTAAGTCGTACTTTAATGACTTCATTAACGACACTTTTAGTTTTGGTTGCTTTAGCTATATTGGGTGGTGAAATTATTCATAATTTCGCGATTGCTTTATTGATTGGTGTCGTAGTGGGTACTTATTCCTCTATTTATGTTGCAAGTCCTCTGGTTTTGGCGCTAGGTGTCAGCAAAGAAGATTTAATGGTGCCTGAGGTTGAAGTTGAAGGTAAAGAATTTGATATGATGCCTTAAATTAAGCTCAATAATACCCGAAAGCACCGCCTGTCCTTCGAGGACTAGCGGTGTTTCATAAGCTAAGTTTCGGGTTTTATTTTATGTGCGCTCCTTAGGCGTAACAGTATTTGTAATTCAGATGCATTTTGATAAGAGATGTATTAGATAGTTTTTATTTATTTTATTTTGTGTTTATTTTAATTGTGGAGTTTAAAAAATGGCAGTAGAACGTACTTTTTCTATCGTAAAACCTGATGCAGTAGCGGCTAATCATATCGGTGAAATTTATAGCCGCTTTGAAAAAAATGGATTATGTATCGTTGCAGCTAAAATGATGCAACTATCTAAAGAAAAAGCAGAAGGCTTTTATGCAGAGCATAGTGAACGTCCTTTTTTCAATGACTTAGTTGCTTTTATGATTTCTGGTCCAGTCATGGTTCAAGTCTTAGAAGGCGAAGGCGCAATCTTGAAAAACCGTGATTTAATGGGAGCAACTAACCCTAAAGAAGCTGCTGCAGGTACAATTCGCGCTGATTTTGCAACGAATATTGATGAAAATGCTGTGCATGGTTCAGATTCTGCAGAATCTGCAGCACGTGAAATTGCTTATTTCTTCTCAGATGCAGAGCTTTGTGACCGTATCCGTTAATAAAGAAAAAATAAATCTACTCAATTTCGATAGAAAGGGCCTACAAGCCTTTTTTGCCGAAATTGGCGAGAAGCCTTTTCGCGCCACCCAATTGATAAAATGGATTTATCAAGAGGGTGAGTTTGATTTTGATAAAATGAGTAATTTAAGTAAGTCTTTACGGGCTTACTTAAATGAGTATTGCTGTATTGTTGCACCTGAAATAATTTTGGAGCAGGTTGCTAGTGATGGTACCCGCAAATGGATTGTAGAAATGGGCGGCGGCAATAAGGTTGAAGCGGTTTATATTCCTGAAGCAACACGCGCTACTTTGTGTGTTTCATCACAGGTCGGTTGTGCTTTGGCCTGTACTTTTTGTTCTACGGCACAGCAAGGCTTTAATCGTAATTTAACCACAGCTGAAATTATTGGTCAGTTAATGGCGGCGAATGCACGTATGGGAGCGGCAGGAAGAGTGACCAATGTAGTGATGATGGGCATGGGCGAGCCTTTATTGAATTTTGATAATGTCGTACCTGCGATGAATTTAATGACTGAAGATTTTGCTTTTGGTTTGTCAAAACGGCGTGTAACCATCAGTACTTCAGGCGTTGTACCTGCTATGTATCGCTTAACTGAAGTTTGTGATATTAGTATGGCGGTGTCCTTACATGCCTCAACGGATGAGTTGCGTGATATTTTGGTGCCAATTAACCAGAAGTATCCGTTAAAAGAGTTGATGGCTGCTTGTAAGAAATATATCGAAGGATCACCACGGGGATTTATTACTTTTGAATATGTCATGTTAGATGGCATTAATGATTCAGTTGCTGATGCGCGAGCATTAGTTAAACTGTTGAAAGATGTACCATCGAAGATGAACTTAATTCCGTTTAATCCTTTTCCAAATACTCAGTACAGGTGTTCCTCTAAAGCTGCGATTGAGCAGTTCAGAGAGGTAGTGCATAAGGCGGGTATTATTACTACAGTGCGTAAAACACGTGGTGAGGACATAGATGCCGCTTGTGGACAGCTAGTAGGTAAAGTTTTGGATAAAAGTCGCCGAGCAGAGCGATTGCAGAAGATGGGGTTATTATCGTGAAGCTGCTGAAGGTTGCTCTTTTGGGGCTTAATGCTCTGATAGTTGCGTGCTCGACAACAAATGATAACAACAACTATATACAGCCTGATGAAGTGGTAGTAGAGCGATCCACTAAAGAGCGTGCGCAAACATTGGCGGATTTAGGCTTGGCATATTATCAATTAGAAAAATATACCTATGCGTTGGAGTATTTAAAGGAGTCGTTAGCTTTAGATACTCATAATGCACAGACTTATCAAGTGATAGGTTTAATTAATATGCGTCAAAACCTGCCAGAGCAAGCGCAGATTTCTTTTGCTAAAGCATTGCACGTTGAGCCTGATAATTTTGATATATTAACTGATTATGCTGTTTTTCTATATGGCCAAGAAAGGTATGCGGAAGCCTTAAGCACTTTTAAGCGCATAGTAAAAGCGCCGTTCTATAAAAGGAAGTGGGTCGCTTATACTTATCTTGGTTTATATGACTTAAAAAATGGTCAGAAACGAGAGGCTGAGAAAAAGTTTTATTACGCTTTAAAAATAAATGAAAATTATGCGCCAGCTTTGCTGGAAATGGCAAAGATTCGCTATAGCAAAGGGGAAATGATGGCGGCAAGAGCCTTTATTGAACGTTATTTTTCAAATGCAGGAAAAACTTTAGAAGGTTTACGTTTAGCTATTAAAGTAGAACAAGCCTTACAAGACGATGACATGGTTGAGCAATATCAATTGGAGCTGAAGCACGCATACCCTTATGCGGATTAAATCACTCGACTAATTACTTTCTTCATATTAAATATGAGTACCTAAAATATGGCAAATAATATTCAGGCTATTCGTGGTATGCACGATGTTTTACCTGATCAAACGCCTCGTTGGCAGTTTGTTGAACAACAAGTAAGAGATGTCTTAGCGGCGTATGGTTACGCAGAAATACGTTTACCTATCGTTGAAAAAACAGAATTATTTAAGCGCTCTATCGGTGAAGTCACTGATATTGTAGAAAAGGAAATGTACACTTTTGATGATCGTAATGGTGATTCATTAACGTTGCGACCAGAAGGTACAGCGGGGTGTTTGCGTGCCTGTTTAGAACATGGATTATTGCACAACCAAGTACATAGACTTTGGTATTATGGACAAATGTTTCGGCATGAGCGTCCGCAAAAAGGTCGTTATCGCCAGTTTATACAATTAGGCGTAGAAACTTATGGTATGGCAGGTTCAGATATTGATGCGGAGCTTATTTTATTAAGTTATCGTTTATGGCAGCGTTTAGGCATTTTGGGCAAAGTTGAATTACAGCTTAATTCTTTAGGTACGATTGAAGAACGTATTGTTTACCGTGAAAAATTAGTCGAATATTTTAACCAGCAACCTGAATTATTAGATGAAGACAGTAAGCGCCGTTTATTGAGTAATCCTTTACGTATTTTAGATACTAAAAACCCTGCTATGCAGGCTTTAGTTGAAAATGCTCCAACCTTAATGAGTTACTTGGGTGAAGAGAGTAAGGCGCATTTTAAAGGGTTGACCGATACTTTGGATGCATTAGGTATTATTTACACGATTAATCAGCGCTTAGTGAGAGGCTTGGATTATTACAGCAAAACTGTTTTTGAATGGGTTACCAGTGAATTAGGTGCACAGGGAACGATTTGTGCAGGTGGCCGCTATGATGGGTTAATCGAACAATTAGGCGGCAAACCAAATCATGCAGTAGGTTTTGCTATGGGGATGGAGCGTATTTTAGCTTTGTTAGAAACGCGCGAAGATTTGGATACTATTCAATCAATTGATGCCTATATGATTTTAGTTGGTTCAGCAGCAGAGAAATCTGGATTGCTTTTAGCGGAAAAACTAAGGGACTGTTTACCGAATTTAAGACTGCAAATGAATTGTGGAGCAGGTAGTTTTAAAAGCCAGTTCAAAAAAGCAGATAAAAGTGGTGCAGATTACGCATTGATCTTAGGTGATGATGAAGTTGCAAACAATGAAATTAGTATAAAATTCTTACGCAAGGATGTGGAGCAGCGTACTGTGACATTGGCAGAACTTATTGAATTAATACAAAATTAATAAATTCATAATATACGATACAAAAGGTAATTAAAGTGGAAATTTACGAAACTGAAGAAGAACAAGTAGCAGCTTTAAAAGATTGGTGGAAAGCGAATGGATCATCGGTAATTTCTGGTGTTGTCATTGCTGCTATCACAATTGGTGGATGGAATTTTTGGCAAAGTTATCAAAAAGATAAAATCAATACGGCTTCTGACATGTATGAGCAATTACTACAAGCAGATACGGCAGGTAAAGTGGCATTAGTTGATAAAATTGCCAGCAAATTGAATACTGAATTTAGCTCAACAGCTTATGATGCTTATGCTTTGTTATTTCAAGCAAAAGAAAAAGTTAAGCAAAATGATTTAAGTGCAGCGCAAGCAATTTTTGAGCAAGCAATGACTGCCACTGATGATGCAGAAATTAAGCATGTGGCACGTACACGTTTAATTCGCGTGTTATTAGCGAAAAAAGAATATGAGCAAGGTTTGCAGATGATTGCTGATGTGGATCAGTCATCTTTGAGCGGCTTTGCAGGGATTTATGAGGAACTAAAAGGTGATTTGTACGTTGCTATGGGGCAGATTGGTGAAGCAAGAACAGCCTATCAATTAGCATTACAAGCAGGTCAAAGTTCACCCTTATTGCAATTTAAATTAGATGATTTAACAGCAGCTGATAGTACTCAAGGATAAGCGTGACTTCTTACTTAATGCGTAAATTTTTCATTGGATTCGTGTTGCTTGTTTTAAGTGGCTGTACTGCGGTCACTACATTTTCTAGTGCTGTCGGCGACTTATTTAGTGATTCAGATAATGCTGAACCGCCTGCTGAGCTAACAGAGTATCAGCCTGAAATAAAATTAGAAATTTTATGGGATAAGGATGATGGTGTCGGTACTGATGGGTTAGCTATGAATTTAGTGTCAGCCATAGCGGATGGACGTATTATTATCGCCGACCACGAAGGTTTAATTCAAGCAAGAAGTTTGCTGGATGGTGAGTTATTTTGGGAAGTAGAAACTGAATTACCTATTTCATCGGGCCCCGTAATTGATAGTGATCTTGTTTTTATTGGTACCAGTAAAGCGCATGTTTTGGCTTTAAATGTCACCACGGGTGAAGCCATTTGGAAGCAACGTGTATCCAGTGAAGTGATAGCCCTGCCAGTGGTTGCTGAGGATAAGTTATTGGTACGTACTACGGATGGTAAAGATATAGC
>Ga0256840_1003545_pt1 | contig 12488 bp, 7 predicted proteins | sample 355202metaG_FD_185969 | JGI IMG/M metagenome (GOLD analysis project Ga0256840, IMG submission 185969) | Hydrothermal vent microbial communities from Mid Atlantic Ridge, Atlantic Ocean - 355-202 | ecosystem: Environmental > Aquatic > Marine > Hydrothermal vents | place: Atlantic Ocean: Mid...
GAGAGAAGACTGTATTATGATGCCCCATGCCTGTTTCCTTTTTTGATTCAATCACTTGTCGTAAAGCAATTTTATCAAATTTTGGAAGCAGGCACTTACTTTAAATAGTTAACGGGACAGTAGTGAGTTATCATGTATTTCCTGTTTTAATGTGCTTCATCCCAGTTTATTCCAACCCCTGTATCCACCACTAGCGGAACGTCAAGTTGAACTGCGTTAACCATGCAATCTACAATAATTTCTTCTACTTTTTCTATTTCATCTTCTGGTACTTCAAATACTAATTCATCATGCACTTGCATAATCATTTTTGTTTGTGTTGCTTCTTCAGGTATTTTTGCTAAGTGAGCCTCCCGTAGCCAGTCACTAACGGCAATCATAGCAATTTTAATAATATCTGCCGCTGTACCTTGCATGGGGGCGTTGATAGCAGTGCGTTCTGCGTGTTGGCGTAGCATGCCATTTCTTGCGTTGATATTGGGTAAATAGAGTTTACGACCAAAGAGCGTTTCTACATAGCCATCTTCTTTAGCTTTTTCGCGGGTATCTTCCATATAATGTTTTACGCTAGGATATCGTTGAAAGTAGAGTTTTACGTATTCCGCAGCTTCTGTGCGAGATACATTGAGCTGTTTGGCAAGTCCAAAAGCAGACATACCATAGATCAGCCCGAAGTTGACTGCTTTGGCAGCGCGGCGTTGCTCGGTATTTACAGTATCAAGTTCTACCCCAAATATTTCTGCTGCTGTTGCGCGGTGAATATCTTTACCTTGCGAAAATGCGCTTACTAAACCTTCGTCTGCTGATAAATGCGCCATGATGCGTAACTCGATTTGAGAATAGTCAGCAGCTAGTATTTTAAACCCTTGAGGTGGGATAAAGGCTTGGCGAATACGTCGTCCTTCGGCATTTCTCACGGGTATATTTTGTAAGTTAGGTGAACTTGAAGATAGACGGCCTGTTGCGGCAATCGCTTGTTGGTAGGAAGTATGAACGCGGCCTGTTTTTTCATTAATTTCTAATGGCAACTTATCAGTGTAGGTTGATTTTAGTTTGCTTAGACCACGGTGTTCTAGTAACCAGCGTGGTACATCGTGTTCTTCTGCAAGTTTTTCTAAGACATCTACACCTGTTGAGGGTTGGCCTTTTTTAGTTTTACTTATAATAGGTAGATTGAGTTTTTCTTCGTTGAAGAATACTTCTTGAATTTGTTTGGGTGAGCCAAGGTTAAATTCTTCACCTGCGGCTTCAAATATTTTGGCTTCTAACTCTGCCATTTTATTAGCAAGTTCTTCGCTTTGTTTGTGAAGCATTTCTGCATCCACCAAAACGCCTGTACGTTCGATATCTGAAAGCACTTTTGAAAGTGGTATTTCAATTTCACGGTAGAGCTTTTCTTGCCTTTTACGGGGTTTAAGTTGTGGCCAAAAGAAGTTGTGTAAGCGTAATGTCATATCAGCATCTTCTGCCGCATAAAAAGATGCTCCGCGTGAAACGAGTTCTTTTTTATCTGTTTCATTGCCTTCATCATCGACGATATTCTTGTAAACATCGTCTAATTCAATTTGATTGAAGGGGAGTTGATTTTTACCTTTGCCAGCAATATCTTCAAACTTTATATTGGTATGATTGAGATGTTTTTGGCAGAGTGTATCCATATCGTGACGATTTGATACTGAATCAAGTACATATGATTCCAACATGGTGTCGTGTGTGATGCCCTTGAGTTCGATGCCGTGGTTGAGCAAAACGGAACGATCATACTTTAGGTTTTGGCCAACTTTTAAAGCGGTTGGATCTTCTAATAAGGGCTTAAGTTTTTGCAGTGTTTCTTCAAAATTAAGTTGTTGTGGTGCCCCAACATAATCGTGTGCTAATGGTAGATACGCGGCAGCTCCAGCTTTGATGCTAAAAGACATGCCGACAACTTGAGCATCCATGTAAGCAAGGCTGGTTGTTTCGGTGTCAAAGGCAAAGAGTTTTGCTGATTTTAGTTGGTCGATCCAATCATCTAGCTGGGCTTCTGTAAGAATAGTTTGATAATCCACGTTGGCAATTTCTGCCACGGTAGGAATTTCGATATTTTCTTCGCTATTGTTTATGTTATTACCTTCTGTGCTATTGCTGCTATTTGAGCCTAAGGTGATGGGTGTATCTGACGTGTTTTGTAAATTGCTCAAACGGGTGCGAAAGCCATATTTTTGATAAAGCTCTGCTAATTTTTGCTTTTGTATTTCATTAAATGTGACATATTCAGGTGAACAGTCTAACTCTAAGTCGCACTTTATCGTGACTAATTCGTAAGATAGCGGTAAAAACTCTAGAGATTCACGTAAATACTCGCCAATTTTACCTTTAAACTTATCGGCATTATCCATGATGGCTTGAAGTGATCCATATTCGTTGAGCCACTTTACCGCTGTTTTAGGGCCAACTTTAGGGACTCCAGGAATATTGTCAGATTTATCACCCATGAGGGCAAGATAATCACGAATCAATTCGGGTGGTACGCCGTATTTATCAATTACGCCTTGGCGATCATGAAAGCTATTTGACATGGTGTTAATCAAGCTAATTTGATCATCAACCAGTTGCGCCATATCTTTATCGCCAGTGGATATAATCACATTGCCATCATAGCCCTTTGACATCGTGCCGATGACATCATCCGCCTCAACTCCTGACTTGATAATCATAGGGTAGCCTTGTGCTTCTACGATTTCATACAGTGGAGCAATTTGGTCACGCAACTCGTCAGGCATGGGTGGGCGGGTTCCCTTGTAGTCTGGGTACATCTCATGTCTAAAGGTTTTACCCTTAGCATCAAAAGCTACTACCATGTGATCGGGGTCATAGGTCTTTCTTAGGCTCTCTAGCATATTCAAGACACCATGAATGGCATTTGTTTGCATGCCATCAGGGCTGGTTAGCGAAGCTGGCAAGGCAAAAAAGGCACGAAATAAGTAGGATGAGCCATCTACAAGGACGAGTGGTTTGCTAGTGTTTTTATCTGACATGGATTGGTATACTGTTGGGATAATATTTTAAGAGTATAAAGAATGTCTTCTAAAGTTACAGCACCTATTATTCCTACATTTAAAACTCCTGCTACGGCACAAATAGAGTCCTTAAGACCTCATTACACGCCAGAACAAAAAGAAGCGGTAAAAGATGAGATTAAAAAACGACTAAAGGAGCAAGATGCTGTTTTAGTTGCACATTATTATGTAGATCAAGAGTTGCAAGAGTTAGCGGAAGAAACGGGTGGTTATATTTCTGATTCCTTAGATATGGCCAAGTTTGGTAAAGAGCATCCTGCCAAAACATTAATTGTCGCAGGTGTTCGTTTTATGGGTGAAACTGCAAAAATTCTTAGCCCTGAAAAACGCGTGTTAATGCCAACTTTAGAGGCAGAGTGCTCCTTGGATTTGAGTTGCCCAATAGAGGACTTTGCTCCATTTTGTGATGAACATCCAGATCATACCGTTGTCGTTTATGCCAATACCAGCGCCGAAGTGAAAGCTCGAGCTGATTATGTAGTGACTTCGGGCATCGCGTTGGATTTGGTTTCTTGGCTGGGTAAACAAGGCAAAAAGGTATTATGGGCGCCTGATAAACACTTAGGGCATTACATTGAGAAAGTTTCAGGTGTTGAAATGGTACGCTGGCAGGGTGCTTGTATTGTACATGATGAATTTAAAACACGCTCGCTGGGTAAACTGATTGGTGAATATCCTGATGCCGCTGTACTCGTTCACCCAGAATCACCCGAAGAAATCATTGCACTTGCCGATGTTGTTGGTTCGACGACACAAATCATCAATGCGGCTAGGGATTTGCCTAATAAGCAATTTATTGTCGCAACGGATAAAGGCATTTTCTATAAAATGAAGCAAGAAGCACCAGGTAAAGAATTTATAGAAGCCCCTACACATGGGGATGGGGCAACCTGTACGAGTTGTGCACATTGCCCGTGGATGGCTATGAATGGATTGAACAATCTCTTAGAGGTTTTAAAAAGCGGCAAGAATGAAATTTTTGTTGATGAAGATGTGCGTGTTAAGGCGCTCAAATCGACACAACGTATGTTAGATTTTGCCAGAGAGCTTTCAGAGCGCAAGGTATCTGCTTAAGGAGAAACTGATCAAGTTTAATTATCTTCTGCTTGCCAAATCAGCCGATATTTTTCTGCACTGAATTCTAATCGGCTTAATGAGGTTCTCCTTAATCAGTATCTCCTTAGGTTTCTGCATTTTTTACATTAGTCTCAAGTGATACCCTCGTTTATCGGACAAAACTTGCCGCAATCACCTTTGTAAGGCTTAATTGGGCTATAAACCTGAGTTTTGCCTTGGGTAGACTTAGTCTGGCTACTCATGAATCATTACCAACTAATTACAATTATAAGGTTATCATCATGTACTTCTATGCTTCGCTATTTGTTGCGTTTGTTATTACGCTTATCGCGGTCAGTAAAATCGCAGAAATGCTACTCGCTAAACGTCCTAATATTGGCTGGGTTTTATTAGCCTCAATTGTGAGTGCAGGTTCTGCGATTCTTACCTTTATATTATTATCCACGTTTATCAAGGGTGTCGATCCAATGGTGATGATGATAATTTCTTTGTCAGCCATGTTTATTGTGTCGAGTGCCGCTTTTAAAAATATTAACCAAATGTCATGGTCTGGGGCAGTTACAACCAATATCGCAAATATAGTCATTATTTTAATTACAATGACAGCAGCGGTCGTCTTAAATGGCAAATCATTGGAAGATGAATTATCAGCCATGAATATGGTAGCAAAGGATAATATGCTGATGGTAGAGTCAGCCGCATCGGGGTATCAAGACGATACATTCTTGGAAGCTGAAGATGATTCTCTCGCGATGAATGGTGGAGGATCACTCTCGGAGACATTTACAGAAGAAAATGGTTTTGAAGAGGAAGAACCTCAAATTACAGAAAAAGATCTTTTGCCACCAAGTGCGGTTAAATCATTAGAGCGACAAAAGAAAGTAGTATATAAAGAGCCAAAATACCATGTTACACAAGTTGGTAATATCAGAACTTTAGTTGGCTATACCGTACGAATCTTAAAGAATAATGGAAATACTATCTCTGGTTCATTAAAAAAAGTTAGTGGATCTGATGCTTATATCGAGCAACGTATTTCTAATGGTACGGCGGTTACGCCTATAGCGGTTGCAAAGATTCGCAAACTTGAGGTTTACCGTAAGTAAACGATAGGTTCTATCACAAACAAAAAGGGCGCTAATGATTAGCGCCCTTTTTGTTTGTTTGTGTATACAAACTGTATAATTATTATTACCAATTGTTAAATACACCGTGATTACTTTCGGCTATATAGTCGTCTTTATCCCAGTGTTTATTCTTCCACTTTCTGTGGTTTGGTGGGTAAGGTGCATAACCATTATTTGATTCACGTGGCCAAAACCGGTTATTGTTATAGTCATTATTTTCGTAGTAGTTACAGTTAATAATACCGCGTTTACAAAGCGTATTTCTCCATTCATATTTAAAGAAATGCTTATAAGTAGGCCTATTTTTTGCTTTAAAGTTTACTCTAATAGTTGGAGAATATTCTTCTCTTCCAAAACCAGTGCCCGTTGATTCATCTGCTAAATAGCCACGTCGAGAGGGAGCGCTTTTATTTTTTAAATCACCACGACGATGTTTTTTATAATATTGTTGATGTTTTTCATCAAATACAGCGACTGCAATCACGCCCATAGCAGAACGATCTCCCCATGCATTTGAGTATGAATCTCCTGCTGAGGTGAAATAGAAGCGGTTTACACGGTTTTTACTTGTTCTCCAGCCTTTGTAATTTTCTGACTCATAAGGATCAAGGACATACATTTTCTCATTTTTACGTAAATAGGATTTTTTTCCGCTAAGAATATTTCGTCCATCCACGGCAATAATAACGCCTATACGCCTATTGCTGGTATTGCGAATACGTAGTTGATAACGCTTGCCTTTAATTGCTTCTAAGTAAGTACGTTGTGTTTTATAGCCGTTTTTATCGGCTGAATACTGTTTGAGTGTTCTACCGCGATCATCGACAACATCAATGCGAACAGGGGAGTATGAATAGGATGATGAGGCAGTACTCCACGATGGTCTTGTGGCGTGTGCCATTGATATGCCTAGAAATAATGATAAAAATATCATTAACTTTGTAATTTGATTAAAGCTTTTCATGGGTATTTCCTTTTTAAGTCAATCAATGCTTATGACTGCCAAAGGATAATTTTGTTCAGATTATTAAGAAAATAAAATATTTTATATATTTTATTTTAAGAAAAAGAGGGCTTTTAAAAAGATAAAAAGAGGTGCTGAATGTTACTGATTATTACTCCTTTGTATTTGGAGTAATTTATTCATAATGGCTGCTGCAATGTCATTGCCACCACGTGTACCTAGTAAAGTAATACAAGGTATTTCTAATTTTTCGCTACTATCCCATAATAGTTTTTTAGACTCTTCAGCCCCAGTAAAACCAACAGGTGTGGCGATAATTAAGGCAGGTTTTTTACTGCTATCAGCATTTTTAAGTTCTTCTAAGATTTCGAGTAGGCGAAATAATGCTGTAGGCTCTTCTCCAATGAGAATAATACTTTCAGGAAGGTAAGGCTTCCATAAATCTACGGCTAACATACTGCGCGTTAATTGTTTAGATTTTGCTTGGGAAATTACATTGGCTTTATTGATAAAACAAAGAGGCTCATCTTTGAGGTATTTATTCTTTAGGGCACAGATAATCGTGTCATTATCACAAAGCAGATCATAGTCTTCATCAAGTGCTTCTAGCGCTTTGTCGACAGCATTTTCACTAAAACGAACATTGTCTAAAATAGTAAGATCACCACTCACTACCGACATTTGTCGGGCAATTTGCTTTTCAAAGAGATTCAAACGATCTAAATTATAAGATTCTTTAACAAATACGGTAGAAGCGGCCTGTATTTTTTTAGGGGATTTTTCGTATTTAATCATGATGGGTAATGAGCAGCATATTGGGCAGTGTTACGACATAAGTGACCTATATTATAGATTAAATAACGACAAATTAGTTACAAAACCGATAAAAACAGGGGGGGTGACAAATTATAAGTGCTTTTCATGAATTGGGTCATTAATGCCGATTAATGGTATCTTATTTAAAATAAACTTCATGTATTAATTACAATTTTTAGTAGTTTTTATGTATAAAGTATAGGGCTAAGCTACACTTTCAATAGTAATAATTAAAGCACTTCATTTTTACAAACCCTATTATTCTCCTACTCTAATTACATACTAGATATATAAAATAACTATGACTAAAACCAAAACTAGAAATATAAAAAAGCTCCTTGTTGCTAATCGAGGGGAAATTGCAATTCGTATTTTGCGTGCAGCATCAGAACTTAACCTGAGTACAGTTTCTATTTATACTTACGAAGATCGTTTTTCACCACACCGTTATAAAGCTGATGAGGCCTATCAAATAGGGGCTGATGACGATCCATTGATGCCTTATTTGAATATTGAAGAGATAATCAAAACAGCAAAAATGAATCAGGTAGATGCGATTCATCCTGGATATGGTTTTTTATCTGAAAATGTAGAATTTGCACGTCGCTGTCGCGAAGAAGATATTATCTTTATTGGCCCTGCACCTGAAGTGATGGAACAATTAGGTGACAAAGTACAAGCTAAGCAAAATGCGATAGATGCGGGTATTCCTGTTATTGAAGATAGTAAAGTACCACTTGATTCGGTAGAAATCGCAATGGCGGAAGCTGAAAAAATTGGTTTTCCTTTGATGATAAAGGCGGCTTCAGGTGGTGGTGGTCGTGGTATGCGTATCTTGCGTTCGGCTGATGAGTTACCCCCAGCCTATACGGATGCTCGTAATGAAGCGGCCAAAGCATTTGGTGATGACACTGTTTTCTTAGAGAAGTATCTTGATTCTCCCAAACACATTGAAGTACAAATATTGGGTGATAGTTACGGTAATTTGGTGCATTTATACGAGCGTGATTGTTCGGTACAACGTCGTTTCCAAAAAGTGATCGAAGTTGCACCGAGCGCTACACTAAAAGAAGAAACGCGTAATAAGCTCTATGAGTATGCGTTGAAAATTACGCGCCATGTTAATTATAGCAATGCAGGTACGGTAGAGTTTCTTGTTGATAGTGATGAAAATATCTACTTTATTGAGGTAAATCCTCGTATTCAGGTCGAACATACCATCACCGAAGAAATTACCGGTATTGATATTGTAAGAAGCCAAATTCATGTGGCAAACGGTTATAAATTATCTGACCCTCAAATTAATATAAAAACTCAAGATGATGTTTCTATTCGTGGTTTTGCGGTACAGTGTCGAATCACGACAGAAGATCCTACACAAAACTTTAAGCCCGATTTTGGCACTATTATTGCCTACCGCAGTGCGGCGGGATTTGGTATTCGCCTTGATGTGGGGGCGGCCTATGTTGGTGCAAAAGTATCCCCCTTTTTTGATTCGATGCTGGTTAAAATCTCGGCATCAGGTCGTACGCTAGAAGGTGCGATTCAACGCGCACATCGAGCTTTGCGGGAATTTAGAATCCGTGGTGTGAAGACCAATATTGGGTTTCTTCTAAATGTGCTTGATCATCCGACTTTTAAAGCTGGCGAGGTAAAAGTGACTTTTCTTGAAAGTCATCCTGAGCTTTATAACGTTCCAACGCATCTTGATAGTGGCACAAAAACACTGAGCTATTTGGCGAATGTGATAGTAAATGGCAACCCAGATGTTAAAAAAATTGATCCTGATCGTTGTAGTGCTGCCGATTTTAGGAAGCCCATTATTCCTAACTTTGATGCGTTAGCACCCTACCCAGAGGGCACAAAAAACAGGCTAGATGCATTAGGTGCGGATGGGTTTGTACAGTGGATTAAAGATCAAAAAAATATAATGTACACCGATACAACCTTACGTGATGCACATCAATCACTGCTTGCAACGCGTGTGCGCACGAAAGATATGATGAGAATAGCCGAAGGTTTGGCAAAAAATCATTCACAACTGTTTTCCTTAGAAATGTGGGGTGGAGCAACTTTTGATGTTTCGATGCGCTTTTTGCACGAATGCCCTTGGAGGCGTTTACAATTGTTGCGAGAGGCTATTCCTAACATCATGTTCCAGATGCTGTTTCGTGGTTCAAATGCTGTAGGTTACAAGGCATATCCTGATAATTTGATTGAAAAATTTATCATCAAATCATGGGAAAATGGTATCGATGTTTTTCGTATTTTTGATTCGCTTAATTGGATTGAAGGAATGAAAAAGTCCATCCAAGTTGTGCGTGAACAAACAGGTGGCTTAGCAGAAGCTACTATTTGTTATACCGGTGATGTGCTTAATAAAGATAAGAGTAATAAATTCAATCTCAATTACTATCTTGATCTTGCAAAGCAACTTGAAGATGCTGGCGCACATACTCTGTGTATAAAAGATATGGCAGGTTTACTCAAGCCCTATGCCGCCGAAGAGCTTATCCCTGCTTTAAAAGAAGCGGTAGATTTGCCGCTTCATTTACACACCCATGACACCTCTTCTATACAATCGGCTACGTTATTAAAAGCCATAGAAAAGGATGTCGATATTGTCGATGCTTGTTTGAGCTCCATGTCAGGCTTAACCTCACAACCAAATCTCAATTCGATCATTGCAATGATGCAAGGTCAGCCTCGTGAACAAGCATTTGATTTAGATTCTTTGAACAAATATGCAAACTACTGGGAAGATACGCGCGAAATTTATTACCCCTTTGAGTCAGGCTTAAAAGCGGGCACAGCAGAAGTTTATAATCATGAAATTCCTGGTGGTCAATATTCAAATCTTCGTCCACAAGCCATTGCCCTTGGTTTAGAAGATAAGTTTGAGAAAGTAAAAGAGAACTATGCGGTGGTTAATAAGATGTTTGGTGACATCGTGAAGGTTACGCCATCATCGAAAGTAGTGGGCGATATGGCCATCTTTATGACCTCAAATGGCTTAACAGAAAAGGATGTCATGGAGCAGGGTGGTTCGTTAGCTTTTCCAGAATCTGTGCATGATCTCTTTAAGGGTAGTTTGGGACAAACCGAGGGTGGTTTTCCTCAAGCGTTGAGCCAGTTAGTTTTAAAGAATGAGAAGCCTTTTACAGATCGTCCTAATGATCATCTTGATCCGATAGATTTTGATAAAGCGTTTACTGACTTTAAAGAGAAATTTGATGATAGGCAAAGTGAGTTAGATTTTTTATCGTACATGATGTATCCCAAAGTGTTTGAAGACTTTTACCAACACCTTGATGATTACGGTAACGTCGCTGTTATCCCAACTGCAGCCTTTTTCTATGGTTTAAAACAACGCGAAGAGCTAATGGTGGAGATTGCTAAGGGCAAGGTTATTATCATTCGTATGTTGTATTGCTCACCGCCTGATGATGGGGGAATCCGTACGGTTACCTTTGATCTAAATGGTCAAACGAGGACTATTACAGTAAGGGATGACTCGGTTATATCGACTAAAAAAGTAAATCGTAAAGCCGTAGAAGAGAAAGAAATTGGCACTCCTATACTCGGCCGTCTTGCCGCAATTATGGTAGAAGAAGGACAGAAAATAGAAAAAGATGCCCCCTTGTTTGTGATTGAAGCTATGAAAATGGAATCAACAATAACGGCACCATTTGATGGTGTTATTAAGAAGATTCACTTAGAAGTTGGTGAGATCTTAGAGCAAGGTGATTTAGTCATTGAATTTGAATGATGGGAGATAGGCACACTATTCTCAGATTGTAGTTAGACGTTGAGGTGAATTACAAATTGCCCAAAAACAGGGGGGGGTGACAAATTTCCCTTACATTCCCTTATAAAAAAGGAAGTAGCATGAAAAAAGATAGCGTAACGTTAATAGATAATCGCACAGGTAAACAGGTGGAACTTGATCTGTTAAAACCCACTAGTGGGCCAATGACGATGGATGTGCGTGGTCTATATAAAGAGTTAGGCTATTTTACCTATGACCCTGGTTTTATGGCAACCGCAAGTTGTTGGAGCAATATAACGTATTTGGATGGTGAAAAAGGTATTCTCGAATACCGTGGTTATCCGATTGAACAACTTGCTGAAGAAAGCACGTATCTTGAGACGTGTTATCTACTACTTCATGGTGAACTACCCAATAAAAAAGAGCTAGAAGAGTTTGAATACACCATAAAACATCACACTATGTTGCATGAGCAACTATTACGTTTTTACAGTGGTTTTCGGCGGGATTCTCACCCAATGGCAATCATGGTCGGTGTGGTGGCTGCACTATCTGCTTTTTATCATGATGATGAAGATATTCATGACCCAGAAGATCGTTTAGCTGCGGCTCATCGTTTAATTGCAAAGATGCCTACGATTGCCGCATGGAGTTATCGCTATGCGCAGGGTATGCCGTTTGTGTACCCTGATAATTCTCTTAGCTTTAGTGAAAACTTTTTACACATGATGTTTTCCATGCCAACGGAGGAATACAAGGTTGACCCATTGTTGGCAAAAGCGCTTGATGTGATTTTGATACTTCATGCTGATCATGAACAAAATGCATCAACCTCAACGGTGCGTTTAGCAGGTAGTTCGCAAGCTAATCCATTTGCGGTAATTGCCTCAGGTATAGCATCACTTTGGGGGCCAGCACATGGTGGTGCTAATGAAGCTGTTATTAAAATGCTGACCGAAATTAATGAATCAGGTAAACCACTTTCAACCTTTATCGACCGTGCAAAAGATAAGAATGATCGTTTTCGTTTGATGGGATTTGGTCATCGTGTGTATAAAAATCACGATCCTCGTGCAAAAATTATCCGCGAAATTTGTCATGAAATGTTGGCACAAGATAAGTGCCAAAATCCAGTACACCAAAAGTTATTAGATACAGCGATGGAGTTGGAACGTGTTGCTTTAGAAGATGATTACTTTAAATCCCGTAATCTCTATCCTAATGTCGATTTTTATTCGGGAATAATATTCCTCGGTATGGGGATTCCACTTAATATGTTCACCGTTTTATTTGCGGTAGGACGTACTGTTGGATGGGTATCGCAATGGAACGAAATGATGGCTGATCCAACTTCAAAAATTGGTAGACCACGTCAGTTGTATACAGGTTCTGCAACACGGGATTATAAAGAGATTAATAAACGTTAAATTTTGTCACCCCCCGTCTTTTTGGTCATTTTGTATTTTAAGCCAGATTTCTGTTACTTCAATCACAAAATGACCAAAAAGAGGGGGGGTGACAAATTATCTATGCTTAAAATCAATGTATCGAACTTGGAAACTTGGCGTTGCCCACTACTGTCCGAGATAAATCATATCAAATAGCCAATAGAGGTTGCAGTACCTAAGTTTGCAGGGTAAAACCCTCTGATACGACTCAGAACTAAGGAACTGCAA
>Ga0256840_1003546_pt1 | contig 12487 bp, 6 predicted proteins | sample 355202metaG_FD_185969 | JGI IMG/M metagenome (GOLD analysis project Ga0256840, IMG submission 185969) | Hydrothermal vent microbial communities from Mid Atlantic Ridge, Atlantic Ocean - 355-202 | ecosystem: Environmental > Aquatic > Marine > Hydrothermal vents | place: Atlantic Ocean: Mid...
AAAAATTATCAATCTTTCCTGCATCACCATCCTAACAGGAATAACCAGCATCACCACATCCTCCCGAATATACGGATCGAAACACAACCGCTACATCCGGCAGAGCAGCTCGACCACCGGCACCTCCCAGGAATCGACCAGGCAACCGGCCCGGTAGGCGGGATCGGATTCCTCCGCGGTCCGGCGGACCATGGCCAGAATCCGCACCTCCCGGACACTCTCCAGGCGCGAGCGCCACTGTTCGGCCGCCCTGCGGGACAGCGCGGCCACGGCAAGCCGCCCGTCACAGAGAACAACCCTCTCCTTCCGGACCTGCAGGGTCAGACGATCACCGGCGGTGAGTGCCTGCAGTCTCCGGTGCACGGGATGGCCGGACGGGTGGCGGGCCGCAAAACCCAGGTTCAGGTCCTCCAGGCCCAGCAGGTGATAGCGGACCTGCTCCACCGGCCGCCCGCCATGCTGCAGGCCCGGCCGTACCCGGAGGAGAAACGGGCCGCGCAACCCGGCGGTGAAGGGGTTGGGTGCGTCGTCGCGTTCGAACAGGGTCAGGGTCTCGCGGGCCCGGGTCATGGCCACGTAATAGAGGCGCCGCTCCTCGCCCGAGGCGGTGTGCCAGCCCCCGTCCGGCAGCAGGACATGGGCAAACTCCCTGCCCTTGGCACTGTGCACCGTGCCGAGGAAGATCCCCCGCCCCAGGGAATGCTCCCGCCTGCCCTCGCGCAGGCTTTCAAGGAAAAAATCCGCTGCCATGGCCGCCGGTACCGCTCCCTCGCCACTCTCCAGGCGCCACTGCTCCAGAAGATCGGCGAGCAGCCGCAGCCAGATGGTGTCACCGTTCCCACGGCACAGGGCCAGGGTTTCCGCCAGCCTGTCGCAGTCCACCGGGTCGCTGCCCAGGGCCCGGACCCGGTCAAGGAAATCGGCCACCTCCCTGACCCGGGTCGGGTTCAGGCTGCCGGCCACCTCGGCGTGCAGGGCCACCGGAATGGCCAGGGCCTCCAGGTAATGGCGGATCGGCCCCAGCAGGGACCATTGCCGGGCCAGGACGGCACAGTCCGACCAGTCGATGTCCGGGTCCAGGCTGCGCAGCCGCTCCAGGGCCGAGGCCAGGCAGCGGACCTGGACCGTCTCGTCCTCCACCCGCAGGCACTGCACCCGGCCCTGACCCCAACGGTCCAGTTCCTGCCAGCGGCCACCGGCCGGCTCTTCGGCCCGGGCCCGGTCCACGCGCAGGGGCCTGCCCTGTTTCATCCGGCCGGCCAGGGGTTCGATCAGCGCGTTGGCCGCGGCAATGATATGGCCCGAGGACCGGTAGTTCTCGGCCAGCAGGTGCCGGACCGCGTGATAGTCCTGGCGGAAACGGCGGATGAACTCCACGCCCGTGCCGCGAAAACCATAGATATTCTGGTCATCGTCACCCACCGCCAGGATGGAGAGCTGCCGGTCCGCCTCCAGGGTGCGGCCGGCCAGGGCGGAAACAAGCTGGTACTGGTCCTCGTCGATATCCTGGTACTCGTCCACCAGGATATGGCTGAACCCGGCCAGCAACCGGTCGCGGACCACGTCCGCCTCCAGGCCTGGCAGTTCGATCTCGCCCCGCAGCAGGGCAGCGGCCTCGGCGATGACCCCTTCCAGGTCGGCGGCGGAACACCGCTCGGCAAGGGATCGCCCGGTGAGGCGCAGGGCCAGGCCATGGTAGGTCTGCACCGTCACGCCCAGGGCGTCCCGTCCCACCAGTTCACGCAACCGGCGGCGCACCGTGGTCACGGCGCTGCGGTTGAAACAGAGGACCAGCACCGAGCGGGCCGGCACCCGCAGGACCCGCAGCAGGTAGGCGCAACGGTGCACCACCACCCGGGTCTTGCCGGATCCGGGCCCGGCCAGGACCAGGAGGTTCGCCTCCGGGGGGGCAGCCACGATGGCGGCCTGGTCCGGATTGTCCAGGGAATCGACGATACGTTCAAAGGACTCCCGGGAGGTGGCCCGTTCCAGGATCTCTTCCTGACCGGGAAAGAAACGGTTGATGAAATCGATCCTGGGCATGGCAAAGTAGCCCAGCACGAGCCGCAGGGCCTGGGCGATCCGCTCGGCACCACGCTGGGCATACTCGTTCATCACATGCACCTGGAAGATACGCTCGCCATAGTGGTGGAACAGGGGCTGGTAGTCCGCCTTGGTGAACCGGCGGCGACCGGTGTCGGCAAGGCGGATGGTCATGGCCTGGCGGAACACGGCCAGTCCCTGCTGCAGGGTGATGACCCCCTGCTCGTGGAGAAACATCAGGGCCCGGTCCATGGCGGCCAGGGGATCGTTGAGGGCGGCGGCCAGCTCCACCCGGCCGCGTATGGCTGCAAGCAGGTCGTCGGCGGAGAACCTGACCAGCAGGTCCTTGCCGGCCGGGCTCTCCGGCGGCACCAGGGAACAGATCTTCTCCAGGATGACCCGGGCCGCCAGGTTGCGGCGGCGGGCGGTCTCGCGCAGGCTCTGCCAGTCACGCTGCAGCTTGACCCGGTAACAGTCGCGGCTGACATGGGCGAAATCCAGGCTGGCCCTGGCCCCGGCCAGGCCGACCCCGTCACGGGACAGGCTCAGCAGCAGGGTCCGCAGGACCTCGGGATTGGCCTCGCCAAACCCCTGGTCCAGGAGCCGCTGATTGAGCCGCCTGAGGGAGAGACTCTGCCAGCCTTCGCTGTCGGCATCGGGTGCCTCCTCCTGCATGAGATCGAGCATGGCATCGCCCAAGAGGATGATCCGCTCCAGCAGGCGGTGGCTGGAGTTCTTCACCCGGTGGCGGATAAAGGCCGACAGGAGCATGGTCTGCTCGAGGATACCGGCATTGGCCATGTCATGGAGGGTCCGGATCACGACCTGGCTGGCGCTCAGGCCGTCCTTCCCTTCCCAGTAGCCGGTCTCGGGCAGGAGCAGGGCCAGTTCGTCGGCGGAAAATCCCTCGTCCGGCTCTGCGTTCATCAGGGCCTCCAGGATCTGCAGCCAGCGCTGCCTGGCCTGTGCCGACAGCCCGAGCCTCCTGATTCTCCTGCGCGCCTCGTCCATGTTCTTCACCAGGGGTCGACCCTGGAAGACCTGGGTCCGGTTCTCGTTGCGCTCCAGGAAGCCGGCCCGCTCCAGCCAGGAGATGGCCGTCACCACCCTGGTCCGGCTGTCGTACTCCTCGACGCCAAAGCTGGTCTCCATCCCGTCCATGCGGAGCAATTCACCACTGGTCAACACGATCTCGTCGTCTCCCGAACCACGGCGGCTGTTGCGCAGCCCCCGCAGGATCTGGTCAATGTCCCGTTTGCTGAGCCTGGAGAGGGCGCCCAGCCGGAACTGCTGTTCGATATCTTCCTTATTGTAGAGCAGGACGCAGCGGGCGTCCTTACGGTCGCGGCCGGCCCTGCCCGCCTCCTGCAGGTAGTTCTCCAGCGAGCCGGGGATATCGGCATGGACCACCAGGCGGACGTCGTCCTTGTCGATGCCCATGCCAAAGGCATTGGTGGCGCAGATGATCCGGGTCAGGGAACGGACGAAATCGTCCTGGACACGCCGCTTGAGCGGGTCCTCGAGACCGGCGTGAAACGGGGCCACGTCCCAGCCCCGGGCTGACAGGAAATCGGCCATCTCCACCGTGCCGCGCCTGGTGGCGCAGTAGACGATGGCGCTGCCCTCTTCGGCCACGCTTTCACGAAGCAATTCATGGACCATGTCAAACTTCTCGGCCCGGCTGACCGGACGGACCTCGAAACGGAGGTTGCTCCGCTCCACGGTGGCGGAAAACAGGATCAGCTCCCGCCCCAGTTCCCGCTGGAATATCTGCAGGATCTCCTCCACCACGTCCCTTTTTGCCGTCGCCGTGAAACACTGGACCGGCGGGATCGCTACTTTCTGTTTTTCCGCCAGTTCCCGGATGAACCGGGAGACATAGAGATAGTCGGGACGGAAATCATGTCCCCACTTGGAGACACAGTGGGCCTCGTCAATGACCCAGCATCCCACCTCCCGGCTCTCCACCGCCCTGCGGAAGCTGCGGTTGCGAAGCTGTTCCGGCGAGACATAGAGCAGGCCCACATCGCCCTTGCGGATCCCCTCCAGAACCGCGCCCCGTTCCGGCGGCGTCAGCATGGAATAGATGGCCGCGGCGGCCGGTGAACCGGTCCGGTTGCGCAGGTTGTCCACCTGGTCCTTCATCAGGGCCTGCAGGGGAGAAAGGACGATGGTGAGCAGGCCCCGGCGCTGGTAGCGGCCCAGGGCCGGCAACTGGTAGCAGAGGGACTTGCCGCCGCCGGTGGGCAGGATGGCCAGCAGGGGCCGGTCGGCCATGGCATGCTCGACAATGGCCTGCTGCAGGCTGCCGCTGTCCGGGGCCCGGGGTTCGGGGCGGAAGGCGTCAAAGCCGAACAGTTCCCTGAGCTGACGGACAGGGGAAAACTCCCGGCAATAGCCGCATTGGGGATCCCGGCAGACATGCGCGCGGAGGGTATCGAGGATGCCGGGAATGGCGGAAAAATGGTGCCGGACCCAAGGTGGCAGCACCGAGTTGCCGCCAGCCACCCGGATCCAGGCCAGGACATAGGCCATGAGCGGCCGGAGAGAGGTATCGGCCAGCCAGTGGTGAAGATGTGCTGTCAGGTTCTGCCGACAGACCCGGTCTCCGCAGAGACGGGAAAAGATCTCCGCGGCCCGGTCGGCCGCAACCGGTTCGGCGCCCAGGGCGGCAAAGACCTGCTCCAGGCCGGCATACTGCGCCTGGCCGGAGAAGGAGTAACGGAAAAAAGCGAGAATATCACCGGTCTGCCCGGCCATGCGGACGAAACTCTGCCACTGGTCGGCAAACAGCTCCAGGGCCAGGCGGGCATCGGCCAGGGGATCGTTGAGGCTGTCACGTACCAGCTTGTAGTCCTTGACCAGCCGATGGTAGGGATTTTCCGGAAAGGCAAGCGGCGAAAGATAGAGGGTGTCCACCACCGGCAGGGACAGAAGCCGCAGATCCGGCGCCTTGGCCTGCAGGGCCGGCAGGTCGTGGCCGAGCAGGTTGTGACCGAGCAGGAAAGAGGCCCGGCCGGCCATCTCCTCCACCTCCTCCAGGCAACCGGCCAGGTCGCGGACCGGACCGGACCAGGCCAGCCGACGCCCGCCCCCGGTGGCGCCCAGGGCATGGATCCGTCCCTGGTCATCGATCTCCAGATCCAGGGCCAGGCAGCGATCAAGGAACCGCTGCCTGAGGTCTATCTTCTCCCCGGTGCCTGTCATGAATTCTCCCCTTCCTCTCTCTCAGCCGCTGTCCTGCTCCCAGGTTGTGGACCTGAACTTGTCAATCTGTGCCTGGTAATAGGCGCGGTTATCCGGGTCCAGGCGAATGGCCTTCAGCTCGGTGAGGATGGCATCTTCCATCAACCCGTTGGCCCAGAAGGCCGTGGCCAGTGTATCGAGAATATATCCATTTTCCTTGAGCATCGCAGCGGTACGGGCCAGGGTCAGGGCCCTGCGGGGATCGCGAAGGGCGGGATCGCGGGCGGTGAGCAGCAGCCAGGCCAGGTTGTTGTTGAGATCCGCGTTCATGGGGCTCAGCCTGAGCGCCTTTTCATAGGCCTCCATGGCCTTTCTTTCCATCTCCCGCCCCTGGAGAAGATCGCCCAGCAGCTGCAGCCAGCGGCTGTTGCCCGGCTCCTCCCGCACCTTGTGGCGCAGGACCGCCTCGGTATAACGCGTCTCATAGCCGGCGAGCAGCCGTGCCGTGTCCACCTGGCGCACGGCGAGCACCGTGGCAAGGATCACCAGGAAATAGCATCCCAGGCACAGGTACACCTTGCGGTCATGACGCCGGATCAGGGAAGGATCCTGTTCGCACCGCGCAAGGAAATCGATCCGTTCGCCGATGCCGAAGTGGTGCCAGCTTTTCTGGTCGCGGCTGTTGCCACTCAGGGCGGCGATCTTTTCAAAGGAACTGATCAAAGGCCGGGCCGTGCCCTGGGCCCGGAACACGAACAGGTCGGCCTGGCGCTCGAAGTTGCGGATGAACCAGCCGAAGAGAAAGCGGAAATAGAGCAGCATCACCACCAGCAGGACCAGGCCGGACAGAGCGCCGAACAGGACCTCCGGTGAGCTGCCGAACCAGTCGAGCAGCCGGTAGAACATATCACTGCCCAGGATCAGGACAGGCAGGAGTTCGGCCAGGGAACCGGCCAGGATGCTGAAACCGAGAAAGAGCAGGACGTAGAGCACCAGGTGCATCTTCCTGACATGGCCGATCTCGTGGGCCAGCACCGAGTCCAGCTCCTCTTCGTTCAGGGTGGCCAGCAGGGCCGGGGTGACCAGCAGGTAGCGGAATCCCGGCAGGATGCCCATGATGCCGGCGGTCAGGACCTGGCCTTCGAACAGGGGCCAGAAATAGATCGGCGCCCGGAAATTCTGCCTGCGGCAGAAGGCCTCGATCCGCTCGCGCAGCGGCCCCGGCGGCATGGGCCTGCACCCCCAGAGCCAGCGGACAAGAGGCGGAAAAAAGAGCGCGAGGAAGATCACGAAGACCAGGAACACCACCAGGTCACCCCAAGGCGAATCCATGATCTCCTGGAAACGGGGCAGCGGCAGAATGGCCAGCAGGTCGAAGGCCAGGGACAGCAGCAGCCAGGGCAGGACGATGGGCAGGTTGGACTTGATATTGGAAAGCACGAAACCGGCCGGGCTGTAGGAACGGTGAAAGACCGCCTCGTAGGCGGGGCGGGCCCGCATCCACATGATGGCGAGCAGGAGAAAGAAGACCCCCAGGCCGGCAGCATTGACCAGGATCGGCAGCCTGCCCCCCAGGGAAAGCGGCTGCAGGTAGTACTTGAGGTCAAGGAGATAGACCATGCAGCCGAACAGGAAGACCGCCAGCAGGGAGAGCTTCTTCTCGGCGGCAAAGTAGCGCCTGGATGAACCGCGCGGCACCCGGCCGTACACCCGGGCCGATAGCCGGGCAAAGAAAAAGAGCACTAGCAGAAACAGGGGCAGGGCCAGATACGGCGGCAGCGCCGGGGTCCTGGCAGCCGTGCTGGTGGAAAAGGCAAAGATCGCCACCAGGAAGTAGATGAGATTGTTATAAAACATGGTCCCAAGTTGCATCGTTTGCAGTAGCGGCCAGCACACTGATGTAGGCCTGGCTGCCGCCAAGAGAGGCGAAGGTGCCGCGCCGGATAAGCCGCACAGCACAGGACACCCTGTTTCATCCGATGGAGGATATCACCGTTATTTTCGCTTGGCTGTCAGGTATAAACCATCACCGCCCCCGGCGCCACCCCCCTTTTCCGCCACTGGCCGCTATTGCTTGCGTCGCAATCATTTTCGCTGTATCCAGAAAAATATATTGACGGTTTTCCAGACACTGGTATTATAGAATGTTCCGTTACGGATGGGCCTATAGCTCAGTTGGCTAGAGCCACCGGCTCATAACCGGTCGGTCCCTGGTTCGAGTCCAGGTAGGCCCACCATGGACACCATCATCAACTTGGAGTCAGTCCGTGCTTGCGGCTGTCCTCCTATCCGCAGACTGGCGGAGAGAGGCAACCGAGCCAGGCAGGACGCCAAAAACAACCGGAACAACCGTTCGGAAGAAAGCAGCCATGTGGTCCGGCATTCTTCCACCAACCAAGCACAGGCCTTTGAAAACCAGCATCGGCATTTGCCTATACCTGTCCGGCGGACAGGAACAATACAGAGTATCCGCGAAAGAGGTGCATCCCCCGGAGGTTGTGCCTCTTTTTCTTTGGCAGGTACCCCATGTCAGCCTCGGTTCAATATCTCATTGACTTGATAGAAGAAATAGCGCCTGACTCCCTGGCGGAATCCTGGGATAACGTCGGTCTGCTGGTGGGGAGCGGCAGGGAGAGGGTCCGCGGTATCCTGGTGGGGCTGGACCCCTTGGCCACCCTCCTTGACCAGGCCCGGGGTCTTGATGCCAACCTGGTCATCACCCACCACCCTGCCATCTTCCATCCCCTGTCCGCCATCCGCACCGATCGCTTTCCCGGCACCTTCATCCGTACCGCCATCAGCCGCAACATCAACGTCATCGGCTGTCACACCAATCTTGATGCCACTGACGGCGGAGTCAGCGATGTCCTGGCCGACCGCCTCGGCCTGCAACACGTCACCCCCTTGGTCCGCAACGAAAAAAGCGGCAAAGAATCATGTCGCGGACTGGGACGGATCGGCGACTATCCGGTGCCCCTGACCGGCGATGCCTTCCTGGATCGCCTCCGCTCAAGCCTGCAACCGCCCTGGCTCCTGGCTGCCGGGCCGCGGCCGGCGCGAATCTGTCGGGTTGCCGTCTGTGGCGGCTCCTGTTCGGAATTTGCCGAAAAGGCCCTTGCCAGCGGCGCCGACGTCTTTGTCACCGCCGAGGTCAAGCACGCCATTGCCCGCTGGGCCGAGGAGGCCGGCCTGTGGATCATCGACGGTGGTCACTTTGCCACCGAAAACCCGGCCATGGCCGTCTTTGGGGAACGACTGCAAAATGCTCTCGCTGGCCGGGGATACGACATCTCTGTCCACGTTGCACGGCAGGAAGGGCCGCTGCGGACAATATGAAGCAAGGCTGCCGTGTTAGCCGCCCCGCCTGGGCCGGGCCACGGGTTCTTGTCGCAGCTGCAACGAAATATGAAAACTGGAGCCTCTACCGGATCGCGCCGGAATGATCGCCGGAGACGGAAACTATTCTGGCCCCTGGCTTCTGGCTTCTGACTTCTGATAATCAAGGAGCGTACATTGAACGAAGAGATCAGCAAACTCATCGACCTGCAGGAAATCGACTCTGAAATTGCCGGCTTCAACCGGGAGATCCGGGACAGGCAGCAGGAGATCGCTGACCGGGAGCAGTCCATCGCCGACAAGGAGACGGCCATTGAAGAGTGCCTGGCCAGGACCGCGGAACTCGAGCAGAAGAAACGGGACGTCACTGCGGCCCATGAAGATGCGGGAGCCCGGATCAAGGAACGGCAGAACAAGATGATGCAGGTCCAGACCAGCCGCGAGCACCAGGCCCTGCTCAAGGAGATCGAGGAGAGCAAGAAACTGCTCAAGGAGACCGAGGAGCAGCTGCTCACCATCATGGAGCAGATCGAGAAGAAGAGCCAGGAGGCAGAGGAGCTGAAAAATCTCTGCCAGGGTGAAAAGGAACTGCTCAGCGAAGAACAGGAAAAGGTGAACAAGGCCATCAAGAAGATCGAAAGCCGCAGGAAGAGCGTCACCAGGAAACGCGATGCCCTGGCCGCCGAACTGCAGACCTCCATCCTCAAGCGCTACAACATGCTGCTCACCAAGCGGGAGGGCCTGGCCGTTGTCCAGGCCGTGGACGGCGTCTGCCAGGGCTGCTTCATGGCCATTCCTCCCCAGCAGTTCAACGAGGTCCGCAAGGGCAGCAAGATGAACCTCTGCCCGACCTGCCAGCGTATCCTCTACTTCAAGGAAGAAGAGACCGTTGAGGCATGAGAGCCCTCCGCAGGTGTCCCGGAAACGGGACGCCCTCTGCTGCCGGCTCCATACCGACGGCGCAGCCCGTGGCAACCCCGGCGAGGCCGGGGCCGGCATTATTCTCTACGACGCAGATAACCGGGAACTGGCCGGACGGAGCTGCTATCTCGGCCGCTGTACCAACAACGTGGCCGAGTACCGGGCCCTGATCCTGGGTCTGGAGACGGCTCGGGAGATGGGCTGCAGCGAGCTGAGGATCTTCCTTGACTCCGAGCTTGTCGTCCGCCAGATCCGGGGGACCTACCGGGTCAAAAGCGCCGATCTCAAACCGCTGCACGCCCGGGCCATGGAGCTGCTGGCCGGGTTTCACCGCTGGCGTATCCACCATGTGGCCAGGTCCGAAAACCGTTGCGCCGATGCACTGGCCAACCAGGGGATCGACGAAAAAAAGACCGCGGCAGGCGGATGCAATCCAGGCTACAATACAGTATGATCAGCAGGTGGCAATAGCGAAGGCCCGATTTTTCGGCAGCCCCACAAGGATTCCTGGAACCTGGAACCCGGCACCTGGCACCTGATTCGGGGTGGGTGCATGATCGCTCCGGCCGGCAAGACCGGAGAGGAAAGTCCGAACACCGCAGGGCACGGTGGTTCGTAACGCGAACTCCGGGTAACCGGGGGAAAGTGCCACAGAAAACACACCGCCGATGGGGCGCGGCCGCGCCCACAGGCAAGGTTGAAATGGCGAGGTAAGAGCTCACCGCTTCCGTGGCGACACGGAAGGCATGGTAAACCCCACCGGGTGCAAGACCAAATAGGGAAGCGTTTGAAGGCGGCCCGCCTGAGCTTCCGGGTAGGTTGCACGAGGTGCCGGGCGACCGGCATCCCAGTCAAATGATCATGGTCCGCGCAGGCGGAGACAGAATTCGGCTTACAGCCCGCCCCGAATCAGGTGACAGGTGACAGGTTCCAGGTTCCAGGAAGCCATGTATGCTTGCCGGCCATGCAGGTGACGCGGGGCGGATACACCACCTCCCTGAACTTTTACGTATATTGACCCGAAGACAGAGTCCGGAGGCCAAGCCGGGATATCCGCACGCTGCAGCCTGCCGACCGACCCGTATCCATGGAACGACACCAAAAGACCGCGGTGATCATCCCGGCCGCAGGCAGTGGCTCGCGCATGGGTGCCTCTGTGCCCAAACAGTTCCTGTCACTTGCGGGTGAACCGCTGCTGGTCCGCACGGTGCGCACCTTTCTCCTCTCAACGGCCATCGACCTGGCCGTGGTGGTGGTGCCGGCAGCGCACCGCCAAGAGACCAGGCAGATACTGCGACGCCACCTGTCCCCTGATCTCTCCAGCCGAATCCTCTTCACCGTGGGCGGTGCCAGCCGCCAGGACTCGGTTCGCTCCGGGCTCGAGGCCCTGCCGGCAGAGACGGCCATCGTCCTGGTCCATGACGGCGCCAGGCCCCTGGTCAGCGAAGAGCTGATCCGCCGCTGCATTGCCGGGGCACGGGAGCACGGTGCCGCCATTGCCGCGGTGACGGTCAAGGACACACTGAAACGGGTCGATGGCCGGGGCTGCATCAGGGCAACCGTTGACCGTTCCGGACTCTGGCAGGCCCAGACTCCACAGGCGGCCCGCAGGGAACTTCTGCTCCGGGCCCATGAAGTGGCGGCAGAGAAGGGTTTTGTCGGCACCGACGAGGCATCCCTGCTCGAACATGCGGAGATCCCGGTCCGGGTCGTGGAAGGGGATGAACAGAACATCAAGATAACCAGGCCCGGCGACATGGCCCTGGCGGCCGGCCTGCTGCAAAGGCGTGATTCCATGAAGATCGGCCACGGATTCGACGCCCACCGGCTGGTGGAGGATCGTGACCTGGTGCTGGGCGGCGTGCACATCGACTTCGAACTCGGCCTGCTCGGCCACTCGGATGCCGACGTCCTGACCCATGCCCTGATCGATGCCATCCTCGGCGCCGCCGGTGCCGGCGATATCGGCCGTCACTTTCCCGACAGCGACATACGCTACCGGGGCATCTCCAGCATCAGGCTGCTGGAGAAGGCCGTCGCCCTGGTGACCGGCCAGGGCCTGCGGCTTGCCAACGGCGACATCACCATCATCTGCCAGCGGCCGCGTCTGGCCCCCTTTCTCGCTGCCATGCGCGACAACCTGGCCGCAGCCTGCCGGGTGGCGCCGGACCGGATCAACATCAAGGCCACCACCACCGAAACCATGGGCTACACCGGCCGCGGTGAAGGAATCGCCGCCCATGCCGTGGTCCTTCTCCAGGCAACCTCCACCGGACTCTCTCCATGACAATAGACCGCGAACGGCTGGCAGAGACCTTCACCATGCTCTGCGAGATCGACAGTCCTTCCCGCAGGGAGCGGCGTATTGCCGAAAAGCTCAAAGAGATCTTCACCGGTTTCGGCCCGGAAGAGGCCATCGAGGACGACTCCGCCCGGGAGACGGGTTCGGAATGCGGCAACCTGGTGTTCCGTTTCTCCGGTGCCGCAGGCAAGAGACCGCTCTTCTTCAACTGCCACATGGACACGGTGGAACCGGGTGTGGGTGTCCGGGTCAAACGTAGCGGTGATCTCTTCACCAGTGCCGGCGACACCGTGCTCGGCAGTGACGACAAGTCCGGAATCGCCGCCCTGATCGAGGCCATGCGGGTGATCCGGGAGCAGGGGCTCGATCATGCGCCGGTGGAGTTCCTCTTCACCACCTGCGAGGAGATCGGCCTCCTGGGCGCCAAGGCCCTGGACCCCGGCCTGATCCGGGCCAGGGAGGGATATGCGCTTGACTCCAGCGGATTCGGCCGGGTCATCATCGGCGCGCCGGCATCCAACCGCCTCAGGTTCACGGTCCGCGGCGTGGCCGCCCACGCCGGCCTGCACCCGGAATGGGGCATCAATGCCATCGCCCTGGCGGCCCTTGCCATCAGCCGCTGCCCCTCGGGACGGATCGACCCCGAGTCCACGGTGAATCTCGGCACCATCCACGGCGGCACAGCCTCCAATATCGTGC
>Ga0256840_1003548_pt1 | contig 12478 bp, 14 predicted proteins | sample 355202metaG_FD_185969 | JGI IMG/M metagenome (GOLD analysis project Ga0256840, IMG submission 185969) | Hydrothermal vent microbial communities from Mid Atlantic Ridge, Atlantic Ocean - 355-202 | ecosystem: Environmental > Aquatic > Marine > Hydrothermal vents | place: Atlantic Ocean: Mid...
AAGATTATATAAAAATTTTGATATAAAGTTTGACCATACAGCCGGAGGATATAAAGGTGTAGGGATTGTATTTAGGGCTTCTGAAAATCCTCCTGCAGGTTATAAAGTAACTTTCTCAGGTAATCCTATAGTTAGAGGAGTTGTAGAAATAAAAGTTTATAAATTTGCAGGAAACAGTAATGTTAAGATAGCCGAAAACAGGATAAATAATTTTAAACCTGTAAATGGCTGGTACACAGTTCGTTTAAGAGTTGAAGGGAATAGAATAAAGGCGTTTATAGATGATGAAATGGCTATTGATATTAATGACAATGACCCTGCTCTAAATAGACCTGGACTTTTATGTATAGAAAAAACCAATATAGATCCCACAGATGTGAATAATATAGAGATTACAGATCTTGAGTGATTTATAGGGGGGAGAGTTCCCCCTATTCCATCTCTTTTAAAATATCCTTAATGGTTTTTATCTTAAAGTGGATTTTTTCTTCTTTATCGCATTTTAAAATCCATCTTTTTATATCTGGTATGTATTTTGTAAAATTTCTATCCGGAGAGAAGCTTGCAAGGATTATTTCAACTTCTTTAAAGTGCTGTTTCAAGGTTTTGGTTAAAAGATTAAGATATCTTATTTTGTCTCTTATCTTTCTACCTCTTTCATCATTTCTTTTTCCAAGTTCAAAGAAGAAGGCTAGATTTGATTTACATTCGTATCCTTCTACATAATCTTTTCCCCAAAATACAACGTCTATATTTTTTCCTGTTAATGGTTTTCCATTGCAGTATATCTCTATCTTTTTTCTGTTTATCATCGGTTGGCAGTGCATACACACAAGGTCAACTTTCCACCTTTTTGTAGGTCCGAGATGGTAAACTATCTCTTCAAAGAGCCTTCCTTTTCTTATAGCTATCACATCATTCTGGGGGATTGTCTTTCCTGCGGAATTTTCTGCCTGTTTAAAGTAAAATCTGGTTATCAGTTTCCAGAGTATTTCTGTTTCGTTTTTATCAAGAGGTAATTTGTGCATTAGTGATTCTTTTTCTTTCGAATTTCTAAATTTATAGAACTCTTTGATGGTATCTACATTTTTAAGAAGGTGGGCAATAGCTAAAGTGGTTTCAGATCTCTTTCCCCGCCTGAAACAGCATAGAAATTTGGCTAATTCTTTTACCGGTTCTCCCAGAAAACGTTCGATATTTACATAACAGCTAAAGCGATTTTTCACGGTTATTTCCTATCAATTGTGAGTGTTCCGCATCCTCCCAAGGAGTTGGTTCTGAAACGGTTGCTTAAAGTTACTCTGATATTTTTTTTTCTTAAAAAACGGAATATTTCTTCATATTCTTTAGGTGATACCGGAGAAAAATTTCCGGTATCGATTTTATTGTACATCATGAGCATAACGGTTAGATTGTATTTGGAGGTGAAATCGGAAAGTTTTAAAAGTTCTTCTTTATGATTATTTACATCTCTTAGTAGTAAATATCCAACTTGATATTTTTTTCTTTGGGTTTTGGTTATTTCCTTTATATGGCTTTCGAAAATAGCAACCGTTTTCTTCAATTCAAATGGTTTTTTGAACAATTTTTTTCGCACGTCTTTGGTAAAACCGTGTATTGATAGAGTGATTCCGTCATGCTTTGTTTTTAGTAAATTTTTAAAGTTTTCCGTGTCGAATCCGGTTGTTGTAATTGTTACTTTTAATTGCTTCTCTTTGAAAAATTCAATTGCGTTACTTACATTTTTAAAGTTTGATGACGGTTCTCCTATTCCTGCTATTGCTATTCCTGAAATTTCTAAAAGGTCTTTTAGTATAACGTATTGAGCTATTATTTCTTCTGTTGTTAGGTTTCTGAAAAAACCTTTATTTCCGGAAGCACAGAATTTGCAACCTACGGGACATCCGATTTGGGTAGAAATACAGAGGGTGTTGCCCCGAAAAAAAACAGCTTCAATCTGAAAACTATCTGCTGTTTTGAATATAAATAGTTTATTCAGATTGTTCCGGTAACTCTTCTTCAATTTCAACGTGGGTTTTTGAGAAACACTTAAATCGGTCGTTAACAAATTTTCCTACCTCTTCTATATATTTTTTCCATGCTTCTTCCGGAATAAAGTTTCTAATGTCTATTAGGTTTCTAACTCCAGATTCCACTTCTATCGTTACTTTTTCCAGAGGAATATTAACGTCGAGGACTCTTCCTTTTCCTCCGTTTATTGCGATTGTTTCTCCTATTTGAGGAAGAAATTCGCGAATTTTATATATAGGTTCTTCATATTTTAAACAACACATAAGTCTGCCGCATATTCCGGAAAGTTTTGCCGGGTTTGGGGGTAATCCCTGTATTCTTGCCATTGAAAGAGATATGGAATCAAAACATTCGAGATATTGTTTGCAACAGCATTCTTTTCCGCACATTCCTATTGACCCGACCATTTTTACTTCATCCCTGACACCTATTTGTCTGAGTTCTATTCTAATCTTAAAGTGGGATGCAAGGTCTCTCACAAGTTGCCTGAAGTCAACTCTAGTTTCAGATGTGAAATAGAAAACGAGACGTTCTCTGTTTAAAGTTGTATAAGCTTTGACAAGTTTCATCGGAAGATTGTGGCTTTTTATTTTGTCTTTGCATATCGGGATTGCCGTTTCGCAAAAACTTTCATTTTCTTCAAAGTTTTCTTTGTCTTCTGCTGTCGGTTTTCTTATCACTTTAAAAATGGAGTCTTCTTTAAACCCGAAAGATTTGAATGTTTCATCACATACACTGTAAATTCCGAGGTTTTTTACTATTTCAATTCCTCTGTCTGTTTCAACGACTGTTTCTTCTCCGTGATTTACTTCGAACTTCTCGTCTGTTATTGCAATACCGGTTTTTTCTGTGTCAAGATATTTGAATTTCAAAACTGTCTTCATTAATTCTCCCTGCTATTAATATTTTGAATGAGTAAGACTGCTTCAATTTAATCCAAAAACGATGAAATCTCAATACCCTTATTCTATAGAGGGGTGAAATGAAAGGAGGAGAAAGGTTTATCCCTTTTCTTTAATTATTTAATAAAATTTAAAAGACTCAGATCTTTTGTTCCGGATATAGCACCCAGAAGTGCCTGATAGGCTGTTTGGCTCTTCTGAAGGTTACTGATAACTTCTGAAAAATCAGCATCTTCGATTTCCGATACAAGATTTGTAAATTTCAATTTTAAAGATTCGTTTTGCGATTTCAAATCGTTTAGTGTTGCTATTTGGCTACCGATTTTTGAGTGGTGTGTCATTATTTTTGATAGTCCGGTATCAAAAGCGTCAAGCAGTTTCATCGGCGTGGAGGTTCCGCTATTATCAATATCGACATTTATGGTTAAATCGCCAAGATTCTCTATGTTCCCGGTATCTATGGCGTTAACTATTTCATCTATAACGTCAACTATTAGAATTTTTCCGTTAGTATAGTTGACTCCCATATATTCCGCTCCGTTGAAAGTGGTGTTTAGCTCAACTCCTTTGGAAACGGAAGCTGTGGTTTCAGTAGTTTCTCCCTGATAAATTCCGTCACTTGTGAAAGGTGCTGTTTGGGATTTTACACCACCGAAGAGATGAGTTTCTCCGATAGAAATATTCGCCTGATTTACTATATAGTCTTTCATTTTTATAAAGTAATCTTTTAATGCCTGTGCTTGATCTTCTGTTATAACTCCGGTGTTCATCACTTGAACGGTTTTTACCCGAACGGCTTGGGCAGAGTTAACGATTGTCCCCATTGTGGATTCGGCAGTATCAAGTTTATTTAAAACAAGAGTACTGTTCCTTAAATATGTTTCAAGTTGCCGGTTCATTTTTCTATATCTTTGGCCTCTTGCAAAGTTTACGATGTCATCGGAAGGCTTTAATATTTTTTTACCTGAGGCAGCTTCCAAATTATATCTCTCAAGTTCTTTCTGTCTTGTGTTGTCATATTTTGTGAAAATATTAAACAAGCTTATATCAGCAATTCTCATCTTTCACCTCACTGTACCATGTTTAATACCGTTTGGATTAATTCATCAGTAACGGAAACAACTTTTGCCGATGCCTGGTATGCCCTTTGGAATTTTGTCAAGTTTATAAACTCCTCGTCGGTGTTAACCGCTGAAATTTCATTCAGTTGCTGCTCCAGAGAATCCCTGATTTCTGTTGTGGTTGCTATCATGTTTTCGGTTCGATTTGCTTCTGTTCCTATGGGGGTTACGATTTCAGAAGTATAGTATTCCGAAAAGGTTTTATCTCCTAGTCCTGCTATTTTTGTATCTTCCAGAGCTATCATTGCTTTTATGTTTTCGTTATTTGAATCCGGAAATGTTGCATCTGAAGATGCTGCTATAAGTTCAGGGTCTTCAAATCCTACGGTTATATTAGATGCGTCCACTATCGGTCCACCGTTTTCATCAACAAACAGAGCAGTTCCCGGATTTCCGTTAAGATCAAACCCTGCTTGTTGCTGGTTGTTGATAGCAGTTGCGAATTCTGTAGTAAAATTGTTTAACTTTGTTATGGTATCGTTTATAAGGTTGATTCCTTTTATATATCCACCGAGTTTTCCGTCTTTAAATTCTTTGGTTATGTCTGTCCCGCTCCATCTTATAACGGGATTGTTGTTGCCGTCTGTTTCAAAAGATAATGCTTTGCTTTGTGTTTGAAGCACAAGAGCAAATCCTTTTGCTGTTGAAACATCTACGGTTCCGTCATCATGAAAAGCGACTTTTGTATCTACTAATGAACTTAGTTCTTTAAGTGTTCTGTCTCTTTCATCGAGATATTCGTTATATCTGTCAGGGTTTGAATTGTAAAAGAATTTGAGATTGTCATTTATTTTAGCCAGCTTATCGGTTAGTCTGTTTATATTATCAACGCTGTCTTTTACACCGAGGGTTGTTTTATCTTTTATGTCGGAAAGGAAGGAATAACTTTGCTTTATTCGTCCGGCAACCGATTTTGCTTTGGATATTGCTTCATATCTTGCGGAGGTGTCTTCAGGGTTGACCGATATATCATTTAAAGAAGCAAAAAATTCGTTTAGAGCTTCACCGAAGCCACTTCCTGAAAGTTCATTAAATACATCTTCCGTCTGAGTAACAATGTCTTTATAGTTATTAAGTCCTTCAGCTTCCTGATTTACTTCTATGAGTCTTCCAAAGGTGATTTTGCTTGTTAATCTTCTTATGCTTTGAATGTAGGAACCACTTTTTGCAGGGAGATCGGCAATGACCGGTTCTTCACGGGAGTATCCTTCGCTAAAAGCATTGGAGATGTTTTTGTTCGTTACGTTTATGGCAGATTGATATGTCAAAAGTGATTGCCCCGCTACCGATAGAGCGTAAAGAAGAGCCATTCTAACCTCCCGTAATTCTATCTACTTCTATTATCGTCAATACGTTGAAAATTTTTAGGCTTTTTTTCCGAAGACTGTTTTACTTCCGGTTATTTTTCCATTCTTTGAATAAGTATCCAGATATTCTTCCGGTATTAGGGTTTTAATTGTTTCTTCGAGTATATCCGTGTTATTAAGAAGCAGTTTTTGATTACGCTTGTTAAGATTTTCCATCTCTTTGAATTTTTCTTTGAACTGCTCCATATCTTTTGCTTCAAATTCGGCAAGTTCTGCTAGCATTTTTCTTTTGGCTTCTGTAATTTTAAGGAGTTCATCTGCTGTTTCCGTTTCAGATATTCCTTTTTTTAAAAGAAGGTTTTCTTTATTTAAAAGAGTGAGAAGCTTATCCAGTTTTTTCTGAATCTCCATTTTTTATCTCTCCGCTTAGAAGTTTTTTGAGTTTTTCAAATTGTTCGGAAGTTCCTATAATTATTATTGTATCTCCTTTCAGTAGCATTGTAGTTGATACAGGATTTAGGATAAAAGAACCGTCAGCTCTTTTGATTCCGATAACAATAACTCCGGTTTTCTGTGGCATCTGCACATCCTTTAAAAGTTTTCCGTGAATCGGAGAATCGGGGGGAATCTTAACCTCTTCAAGGCGAAGATCTATTTCTCCGTGCCTTGTTACGATATCAAGGAAGCTGACAACATTTGGTCTTATTGCCATAGATGCCATACGTATTCCGCCTATTGTGTTTGGAGATATTACCTCATCGGCTCCTGCCATTTTAAGCTTTGGAATACTCGATTCTTCCGAAGCTCTTGATACTATTTTTATGTGGGAGTTTAAATTCTTTGCAGAAAGAGTAATAAAGAGGTTTTCCGAATCGTTCGATGTCGTGATGATTAGGTTGGATGCCGACTTTATACCGGATTTAAGCAGAGTCTCATCGTTTGTGGCGTCTCCTATTAAGTATCTCATATTGTGAAAAGTTTCAAGAGCTTTGTCTATTTTCTCATGGTCTTTTTCAATTAGTACAAATGGTATTTTTTCCTTATGAAGTTCGTGAATAGCTGAAAATCCTGTTCTTCCGAGTCCACATACTATTGTATGATTTTTCATTTGAGATATCATTTTCTCTAACCTCTTTAAGGAAAAATATTTTTTAAGGTCTCCTTCAAATACCATATAAGCTATGGTAGATGCTCCGTAAGCGTAAACGCCAAAAGCAATGGTTATTATAAGCATTGTAAATATGCGTCCCGCTTTTGTTAAAGGATGAATCTCTCCGTATCCCACCGTTGATATAGTAATGGCTACATGCCATAAAGAGTCGAAAAATGACCATCCTTCTATAAGCATTGTACCTATTGTTGAGATAAGAACAACTCCAATAAGGAGTGACATAATCCAGATTAACTTTTTTACAACTGTTTTTTTTAAGTATTCAAGTTCGCCCTGTTTTCCCATGTACGATTCCTTTTTGGTAATATCTTTCTGGCAGAAGCAAATTATAGCATTCGTTTTTAGGAGTTTTTATGGAAAAGTTTAGGTTTTATTTTGTTGGAAAAATTCCAAGTAAAGCTAACTATAAAAAAATTTCCCACAGGCGTGTTTACGGAGAGATGAAACCGTTTATAATTAACAATCCCGGAGTTCTTGCATCCCAAAGAGAGGCTGTTTTTCAGTTTCATATTCAGAAACAGAAGTATGGGATGCACCTTTTTCCTATGGATAAACCCGTTAAAGTTTCCTTTACATTTTTTCTATCAGGGAGAGTAAAGCAGCGAGATATAGATAATGCGGAAAAGTTTATAGGTGATGTACTTGAAAAAGCAGAAGTTTTAAAGAGTGATTCTCTGATATACTTGAAGGAAAAAGTTGAAAAAAGGCTGGGGCTTAGGAAGTTTGAAGAAATTGTTATTATTGATATAGAACTTCTTGATAGTTCTGTTGTTAAAGATTATGAAACCGAGGTGGAGCACTTTGAAGAGGGTCTTAGGGAGTTTTTAAAAGAGCTTCATATAGAGGTGCCGTGATGAAATTAGAAGTCGATATAAGGGTAAAACTCGGAGAAAGTCTTGAGCATAAACTTAAATCTTTGGGATTACCCATTAGTTTTGAAATTGTGAGAAAGTCTCTTGATGCAAGAAAGAGACCTGAATTTCATTACAGGTTAATGTTTGACCTTCCTGAAAACTTAGCAGGAAAATTTATAGATGAGAAAATTGCAAAACCTTACAAACCTGTTGAAGAGTTAAAAATACCTTTTCTTTCCAAATCCGTTAAAGTTGCTGTGATTGGTAGTGGACCTGCAGGGCTTTTTGCTGCTTATGTTCTTGCAAAGGGAGGAGCAGAAGTTACGGTTTTTGAAAGGGGGAAGGTTGTTGAGGAGCGGGAGAGGGATGTTCAAAAATTCTGGATGAAACGGGAGCTTGATGAAAACTCCAATGTGCAGTTTGGTGAAGGTGGCGCAGGTACTTTTTCCGACGGAAAACTTACAACCAGAGTTAAAGATAGAAAGAAAAATTTTATCTATAGGGTTTTTGTGGAGCATGGGGCACCTGAAGAGATTTTATATCTTTCAAAGCCGCATATCGGGACCGACGGATTAAAAAAGATAATTCCTTCTTTTAGAAAAGCTTTGGATGTTTTAGGTGTAAAGTTTAATTTCTCTTCTTTCATTTATGATATGGAGGCTGATAGTAGAGTAAAGTTGTTTTATCAAGATTTATTTACCGGAGAAAAGTTTTCAAAAGAATTTGATGACATTGTTGTTGCTGTTGGTAACAGTGCAAGGGATACCTTTCTAATGCTTAAAAATAGAGGTTTTCAACTTGTAGCCAAACCTTTTGCCGTTGGTGTAAGAATTGCTCATCCGCAGCGACTTATAAACAAAATGCAGTATGGAAAGTTTTGTGAAGATACTATTCTTCCTCCTGCAGATTATTCTATTACGGCAAAGTTCGGAAGCAGAGGAGTTTTTTCTTTCTGTATGTGTCCGGGTGGAGTAGTTATCTGTTCGTCGTCGGAGAAAAATACAGTTGTTTCAAATGGAATGAGCAATTTTGCTCGGGAAGGAGTTATGGCTAATAGTGCCATAGTGGTTCAGGTGTTTCCCGAAGATTTTGAAAATAATCCGTTTAAAGCCATTGAATTTCAGAGAAAACTTGAAAGAGAAGCATTTATATCCGCCGGTTACGATTATGCGATGCCGGCACAGAATCTTATGGATTTTTTGGAAGATAATGAGACTTCTGTTAGAAACCTGCCCAAATACGGGTTTATTCCTGAAATCTCACCTGTTAGGTTTGATAGATTGATGCCTTCCTTTATAACGATAGCTCTTAAAGCTGCATTTAATCATTGGCAGAAAAGATTGAGACTGTTTGTTTCCGATGAAGCTACCCTTATAGGTGTTGAAACTCGTACCTCTTCACCTGTTAAGATTTTGAGAGATAAAAACTATTTAGCTGTGGGATTCTCTAACGTTTATCCTGCCGGGGAAGGTTCCGGGTATGCAGGCGGTATAACCAGTTCTGCCATTGACGGTGTAAATGTTGCACTTTCTATTTTGGAGAAATATTCCAGATGAAATTTCCTTTGGATAAGGGAACGTATCTTATTGTTTTTAATTATATAAAGAGTAGGGGAGTGAGAGTTAAATCCCGAAAATTTTTTCTAAACAGTGGAATGTACTGTTATGTTGGCTCTGCATTTGGGCAGGGGGGTCTTAAAACCCGGATAGAGAGACACCTTAAAAGAAGAAAAAGAAAACATTGGCATCTTGATTTCTTGTCTGTTTCCCCGTTTTTTAAACCTTTTATTGTTTACTGTTTTTCTAATTTGAAAGTTGAGTGCGAAATAGCCGGGTTATTCTTGGAAAAATTTTATCCGGTAAATGGTTTTGGAGCTTCCGATTGCTCCTGTTTGTCTCATCTCTTCTTTATTCATGATGGGAAAAGTGAAAAAATTGATAGAATAGTTATGGAATTTTCTTTTGAAAAGTTTGACTTAATGGGGGAGAAATGGACTTTAAAAAATTTTTAGATAGCGTTATTGAGGGACAACATATCTCTTTTAAAGAGACAGAGAAGCTTTTTGATGCAATTATGGAGGGTAATTTGACATCGGCTCAAATAGCGGGGATTCTCATTGCTTTGAGGATAAAAGGGGAAACTGTGGAGGAGATAGCCGCCGCCGCTTCCGTTATGAGAGAGAAAAGCAAAAAAGTATTTTTATCTGAAGACCTTCAAAATAAAGTTATTGACACCTGTGGAACAGGTGGGGATTTAAAAGGAACATTTAATGTGTCAACAACCGTTGCTTTTGTTCTTGCTGCCGGCGGTGTGCCTGTTGCAAAACATGGAAACCGTTCCGTTTCAAGCAGGTGTGGTAGTGCCGATATTTTGGATGTTCTCGGTGTTAAAATAGACCTCCCTCCGGAAGGTGTGGTAAGGTGTATAGAAGAAGTGGGGTTTGGTTTTATGTTTGCCCCTGTCTTTCATCCTGCCATGGCAAATGTTGTAAAGCCAAGAAAAGAGTTAGGGGTAAGGACAATTTTTAACATACTCGGTCCACTTACAAATCCTGCCGGCGCGAAAAAGCAGTTGATGGGTGTTTTTAATGGAGATTTGACGGAAAAACTTGCAAATGTTCTTTCTCTTCTTGGAGTTGAGAGGGCGTGTGTAGTTCATGGATTTGATGGTATGGATGAGATAACTATATGCGATAGAACAAAAGTTACCGAGTTTTCTGGCGGGAAGATAACAAGTTATATAATAGCCCCGGAAGATTTTGGGTTTAAAAGAGCAGATGTTTCTGAAATAAAGGCTGCAGATACGCTGGCAGAGAATAAGGAAATCGTTGAAGCTGTTTTAAAAGGAGAAGATGATTCTCCAAGAAGAGATATGGTTGCTTTAAATGCCGGTTTTGGTTTTTACGTAGCCGGGATTGTTCATTCACCTGAGGAGGGGATAAAAAAGGCTCTTGAGATACTTTCTTCAGGTAAGCCTTACGAAACTTTGAAAAAAGTAGCAGAAGTAAGTTATTCCAATTAACTTAAGGAGGAGCTTTGGCTTCGGGAATTTTTGCTTTACTAGATGACGTTGCAACACTTCTTGACGATATAGCTACGGCTTCAAAGCTTGCGGCAAAGAAAACTACCAGTTTATTAGGTGATGATCTTGCTGTTAATGCGGAGAAGTCGTCAAAATTTGCTTCCGATAGAGAGATTCCGGTAATTCTTGAAATAGTTAAAGGTTCTTTTCTAAATAAACTGATTATTCTTCCTTTGATATTTCTTTTAAGTGCATTTGTCCCTTCTATTATTAAATATCTACTTATGGCAGGTGGAGCGTATCTTTCTTTTGAAGCTGTTGAAAAGATATTTGAGGTTTTATTTCACAGGGAAAAGAAGAAAGAGGGAAAGTTTATTATTAAAGATTTGGTGAAATTTGAAAAGAGTAAAATTAAAGAAGCGGTAATTACGGATTTTATCCTTTCTCTTGAAATAGTTATAATTGCACTAAGTACAGTTATAGATAGACCGTTTTTAACCCAGGTAGTAACCGTTACGTTAATATCTATTCTTGCTACGCTGTTTGTTTATGGGATTGTTATCCTTATAGTGAGGATGGATGATTTCGGATTAAGATTAACATCTTATGACAGCGAATTTTTAAGGGTTACTGGGAAGTTTTTTATTGCTCTTCTTCCAAAAACGATAAAAGCTCTTGAGGTTGTAGGAACATTTGCCATGTTAACTGTTGCCGGTGGAATTTATCTTCACGTGTTTCATTTTATAAAAGAGAGGTTCCATTCGGTTCCATCTTTACTTCTTGAGGTTATGGTCGGATTAGTGGTGGGGATTATGGTATTTATCGGTGTGTCGGTTATAAAAAAAGTTTTTAAACTATTTTCTTCGTAATAACTTTTTCGGTATTTCTTCCACAAATTTTATTTCCGTTTCTCTGAGGGCTTCTCTGAATGAAGTATTAACGGAGATGTTATATTTATCCATAACGGCGTGTAGTTTCTTCCCTATTATTTCCCCTTCTGAATCAAAATCGGTTATAAGTATCACACTATCAGGTTTAATTTTTTCAGCTATCATTTCGGAAAAGTTATGGAATGACATGCCTTTTAGAGAATACACATTACCTATTTCAAATTTTTCCAGAGCCATTTTGTCTCGCTTTCCCTCAACGACTATTATTGTATTTTCGTTTTTAATTATGAAATTTTTCAGATTCATCAGCCAATTTTTCAGTTTTTTTCTCTCTTTCATTTTATCCTCATGTTTAATGTTATTATTTAGTTTGAAATTTACGAGAGAGGTGGTTTAATGTCAAAGAGACAAATTGCTATATCTTTTCTTTTATCATTGATTCTTTTTTCATGTGCTTCTTCTCGCAAAGAGATTACAACAGCTTCACGACAAAAAGAAAAAGTTACTGTCCAAAAGCAGATGGAGAAGAAAGAAAACTACATTGAATCTACCCCTTTTAAGCTGAGGGGAGATGCCGCTTTTGCTCTTGAGATTGCCATGAAAGAGAAAAATGAAGAGTGGCAGGTTGGGTATATAACAAGATATGGGATATATAACGGAAAATATTATGATTGTTCTTTAGTTTCCGTGATAAGAAAAGAGTGGAAAAAAAAAGGAAGCTCCATAATGAACTATAAGATTTGTAAAGGTGCGGTTAAGGAAGTTGTTTCATCTACAAATGAGACTATACCGGATTTTCTTATTCCTGGAGTTTCCGAAGCCTTTAAGTCTTTAAAATCCGGTCGAGAGAAAATTATGGAGAAAAAGAAGGGATATTTAATAGAAGGGAAAAGAAAAAAAGGTATATGTGAAGTGAAAGTTTTAAACGGTATAAGGCTTTTGTACTATTCAAATGTTAAATGTACGGTTGACAAGTTTTGATTGTAAAACTTGCTTTAAATGTAGGTGAATACGGTATTTTTACTGATAAGGTTGTGTTTTGGCAAATTTGTTAACCTTCTTGGTATGTCTGTGTACCGGGAGCCAGTTGATAAAGAGAATGGAAGAGAAATTTTCAGAGGCATAGATAGAAATATAGGACAGGTACGCTATACCGCTACAAGAGTGGATTTGATATTTGG
>Ga0256840_1003549_pt1 | contig 12476 bp, 13 predicted proteins | sample 355202metaG_FD_185969 | JGI IMG/M metagenome (GOLD analysis project Ga0256840, IMG submission 185969) | Hydrothermal vent microbial communities from Mid Atlantic Ridge, Atlantic Ocean - 355-202 | ecosystem: Environmental > Aquatic > Marine > Hydrothermal vents | place: Atlantic Ocean: Mid...
CCAATACCAGGGATTGGTATGCCCTCTTTTTTCATATATGCTAGAAACTCTTTAGGGCTTAAATTGTTGTCATATCCATATTTGAAATACTTTGCTGCACCATCTATCGCTCCACCAAATCTAGGACCTATTGTTAGTAGTCCTGCTATGAGTGAGCTCACAACATCTTTTCCTGCTCTTGCAGTAACTTTTGCATTGTGTGCACCGCTCACTGCTGGACCATGGTCTGCAACTGTCTTTAAAACAGTCTCTATAAACTCGACAGCCCACTTTGGATATCTTCGTTTAAACCAAAGCAGACTCATAACATCACCCAAAGAGTATCCTGTATCTGGAGTTGCTACTTTTGATATAGGTATACCACAGTATGTAGCCTCTTCACCTCTATCATCACTAATAGTACAGATAAAGTTTCTTGCTTTTCTGTTTTCAGATATAGGTTTTATCTCAGGCTCAACAATTGGCTCAATAATACCTTTTGAAAGTAAATCTTCATAGACCTTATGAATCGTATCTGGGATATCGTTAAAAGAATCCGGCACAAAAAATCCAGCCTCTCTCATAGCACTGTTTTTTGCTTCTGCTGTTTCAGCATCTGCATTTGCACTAGCTCCTGCATGACCAAATTGTACTCCACTATCAAAGTGCTTTGCAATTGTTCCAATACACCAAGATATAATCGGCTTTGTAATCTGCCCATTTTTAACAGCTTCTATAACCTTATACTCTTCAGTTCCACCAACTTCACCAAGTAAAATCATATATTTTACATCTGGATTACTTTCCATTCTTAAAAGGTTATCTATAAATACAGATCCCACAAATCTATCTCCACCAATGGCTACACCTTCTGCTATACCATCAGCGTGAAGTGATATGATATTTGACATCTCATTAAAAAGTCCGCCACTTCTAGTAACTAATCCGCAGCTACCACATCTTGTTAGCTTAGAATTTATAATATTTTCAACTGTTCCACCTATATTTGCTATCTTAAAAGCACCAGGAGCAATTCCACCAACTGTAGCAGGTCCTATGATAGTTACACCCCTGTCTCTAGCTGATTGATTCATAAATCTAGCTCGTCTCTCAGGAATGCCCTCAGCAGTAACCATTATAGTCTTAAACTGTCCCTCAATCTCTATAGCTTCCATTACAACATCATAGGCTGTTCTAAATGACCCAAAGTTTAGAAGAACATCAGCATTTTTATGCTCAGCTGCTGCATCTTTTGTATTTCTATAAAGAGGAACCATGATTTCATCCTCTCCCCAGAAAAACTTGTCAAATTTTGCACTATTTGTTGGTGCTACTATTGCAGCGATAGATGGCTTCTCTCGTCCTATCATATAGTCATAATCCAACATTCTTTGAATAGCACTTCTATTGTTGTTCCAAAATATTGCTTGTGTATCTTTTGTAAATAATCTACTCATTTTATTCTCCATTCTCTAAAGACATTCTTACTATATCAGTTACATGAGTTTCAGGGCCGTATACTTCCATATATAAACCAAGTCTATCAGCTGCAGCTTTTATATCTTTTAGACCTTTTTTGTAGTTTGGTCCACCTCTTCGAACATATATCTTAACCCCAACACTCTTTAGCTTATCTGCATACTCTTCAAGTGATTGAATAATGCCCTTAAAAGTCTTTGCAACATCTGTAAAGTTAGCAATTGCACCACCAATAATGAGTATCTTTCCTCTTCCTTTAGGATCTTTAAATCTGCTCATCAGGTCAAATATAGTATCAGCATAAAACTTTGTTTCATCCGTCGTTGGTCCTCCACTATACTCACCATAGTTTGCAAGTTCAGCGACATTACCACTCAAATCAGCAATAGTATCAGCATAAACCACACTAGCACCACCACCAGCAACCATAGTCCAAATTCTACCCATAGGATTGAGTATAGTAAGCTTCAACGATGCTCCACTTTTCGCATCAGCAGCACTTATAGCTTTTTCTTCAGCAGATTGATCTTCCATTCCAAAAGCAGTAGGAAACTCAATATTACCCCACTCCTCAACCATAAGATATGCTGCTGTATCATCCAACCTTGCCACTAAATCTAATATTGCCATATTATTGTTTTCAAGCATTACAAGGGGGTTTATCTCAAGATATGCAAAGTTTAAATCTCTATAAAATCTAAAAAAGTCTATAGCAAAGGAAACAAAAGCTTCCCTTTTATCTGCAGGTAAATTTGTTGGTGCATTTGCTCTTATTAGATGTTCCATATTGGCTTCTTGCATATTGATAGGTATAGTTACCTCAATAACTTTTTCTTCCCATCCATCTTCAATCTCAACACCACCCTCTGTAGACATATAAAGGACATCATCTTCACCAACAGTTGTTGCAGATATATAATACTCTTGCTCTTCGGTATGAGGAGTAAAAGGCTCTACAATAAAATGGGTTAGCTCACCATTTTGACCACTAAGTATAGTAACAGGATGTGATATCTTCTCATCAATCCAATCAGCAGCAACATCTAAAGACACATCACCTGGCTTTTTATCTTTAAAAAGGACAAGCCCATTTTTGCCTCTTTGACCAAAAAGCATGTCTGGCTTTACAACAAGTGATTCTTGCTTTAACCATTCAAATCCATGCTGTTCTGCCTTTTTTCTCAACTCTTCACCACTACTCACAAGCACCGATTTAAAATCATAGTGAAATCCACTAAAATATTTTTTCCAATGTTTTGCAAACAATTCTTTACCACTAAACTCACGGATCGATCTTTGAGCCATAGCTAATCCTTTTATAAATCTTAATTTTTTTTATTACTAAAAATTTATAAATATATTAACAAATAATTACTTTTACTTAAGTTAAAATTTTCTTAATAAGATTTAAATACTCTTTTAATTAATTTTGTTTTTAATATTAATATAAGTTAAAATAGTGCTATTTTGAGAATATAGTATGATTATAATGGCGAAAAAGGTTCTTTACTAAAAAAAATTTAAAGATATTTAAAATTAAATAAAAACCAAGTAAGTGCTAAAAGATCTGCACTCCCACCTGCTGAAAGATTTTTTTCTATCATTTTCTTATCTAATTCTTTTAAATTTTTCTCTAAATTATCTACATACAAGATTTTTTTTGCTTTATTTTTTACAAAATTAAGCCCTTTTTCGCCACCCCTAGCAAAAAGTGTGCTATCATCTACAAAGCTCATAAGATATACCAATGTCAATTTCATAGCGATATCTTCGCCATATTTTAAAAAATTTTTCTCATAAAATGGCAAACTCTTGCTAAATATTGTTGCATAACCACTTTGTGCCTCTGCTCTTATACCTGCACACTTTGTTTTTACATAAAACTCTTCGCCATGTGTTTTTACCTGCTTTATATTTTTTAAATCATGCTTAACTAAATCTTTACAAAGTATTTTTATATCTCTTTGCAAGCTCTCAAAACTATCTGTTTTTCCAATTGAACTGCATATGACTGCCAAAGAAAATATCATACCCTTATGAGTATTGACTCCTTTTGTAGCTTTAAACATTGCATCTTCGCACTCTTTTCCAACCCTACGAAGCTCACTAAACTCTTTTAGTTGTAAAAACTTATCAATAAATGGTTTTATAGCTTTTGCACTTGCATAAAATGTCTCGATACACATATCTTTATGACTTCCGTTATTATTTTTGTCAACCAAACCAGGTTTTGGAGTAAGCTCAACCTCTTTAAGAAGTGCGCTATAAGCTAAATCTGAAATCATTTACACTCTTATTTATATACTTTTGTAATTCTTCACAAGAGTGCTTTTGTGACCTTGCACAGTTTTTTGCAAAATCATCACAAAGATAGCATTTTCTTGAATGACCTCTTGAGAGTATTTTACCGTTACAATCAAGTACATCTATATCCATAAATCTTCCAAGAGGATGATTCTCTTCAATCTTGCATGCAGCCTGTTTGAGTTTTATAGGCTCTACATGTAGAGCATAAATAGCCTCATATCCAGTCTCTTTAGATGTTAAGATTTTTTCTAAAATTTCAATATTTAATTTTTCTATCTCTTTTAAAGCCTCGTCATATATGATTTTGGCCTCATTAGTAGATTTTTTATGCCCCGGAATGTTTATAGTTAAGCTCAATAATGTGGAGTTATATCTTTCATACAACTCCCTTTGCCTTTTCGTGCGAAGTTCTCTATTTTCAAGAACCCTATTCAGCCAGTTGGTACACTTCATCAATGATTGATCCATCTCTATATCTAATTTGTGCCACTACTTTATCTGTGTGTTTTATCTTTTGAGGTTGTCCGCACAACTCAATTGCTCTTTTATGTAAGTCTTCGATATCAACTATTGTAAGTCCAGCTTTTTTAAGCCTTTTTTTAAGCTCAACATTTCTTGGATGAACAGCAATTCCTTGATCTGTAACCAAAACATCAACTGTATCCCCTGGTGTAATGATAGTATGAACTCTACTTCGTATTGTTGGAATTCTACCACGAGTTAAAGGAGCTACAATAATAGAAAGCTTAGACTCAGCAGCAGTATCACAATGACCTCCACTTGCACCTCTTAGTATACCTTTTGATCCAGTAATTACATTGACATTAAAATTCACATCAACTTCTAAAGCACTTAAAACACAAACATCTAGCTGAGAAATAGCTGTTCCTTTTGAACTAGGGTTTGCATACTCATTGGCACTTATCTCAATATGATTTGGATTCTCTCCTAAAGATTTTGCTGCAAATTCATCAAAACTTTGAACATCTAAAAGCTTATCAATTTGACCTCTTTTTAACATATACACAAAAGTACCAGTAATCCCTCCTAGACCAAAACTAGCCTTAATATTTTTCTTCTCCATAATTTCACTAAGAAAAATTGTAGTTGCCAAAGATGAGCCACCTGTACCAGTTTGTAAAGAGTATCCATTTTTAAAATAACCTGAATTTTCAATAACTCTTGCTGTTCTTCTTGCAAGTAGAAGCTCCTTAGGATTTGTTGTCATCCTTGTAGCCCCTTCACCAATTTTACTTGGATCACCAACTGCATCGACTAAAACAATGCTATCCACTTTATCTTGTGATATGGAAGCAGGAGCATTTGGATATGGTTCAAGTGTCTCACTAAGGGCAATTACATACTTTGCATAGTCAACATCACTCATAGCATAGCCAAGTGAGCCACACTGAGATCGACCCTTTGAGCCTGTAGCATTACCATACTCATCAATACATGGCACTCCTATAAATGCCACATCTATCTTTAGCTCACCACTTTGAAGAAGATGAACACGACCACCATGAGAGTGAACTTGAACTGGTTTTTCCATAATACCATGGCTAATTGCCTCTCCTAGTTTACTTCTAAGTCCAGATGTATATATCTGAGTTACAACTCCACTTTTAATATGCTCTAAAATCTCATCGTGTACCGATGCGAGTGAACTTGAAGCTACAGTCAGATCTTTAATTCCAAGTCCTGCAATAATATTCATAACCATATTTAAAACTTTATCACCACCACGAAAAGCATGATGAAAAGAGATTGTCATTCCATCCTTTAGTCCAGATCTTTCTATCGCTTCTTCTATTGTTTCACAAATTTTTGATTTTCTTTCATCTGCTTTTTCTGCTTTACATTTTGGTACATATCTACTCATCATCTTCTCCAATCATTCCCGATGTTCTTGCAAGATATATTGTTCTCTCTGCTCTTGCGATTATTGGTGCATCAACCATGCGACCATCAATTGAGATTACGCCTAGTCCATTTTTCTTAGCATGCTCTGCTGCTTCAATCACTTCAAATGCCCAATCAATCTCCTTTTGTGTTGGAGCATATATATCGTGTAGCATATATATTTGATTTGGATTGACAAGTGATTTTCCATCAAATCCAAGATTTTTTATCTTTTTTACTTCTGATACAAAACCCTCTTTATCCCTAACATCGGAAAAAACAGAATCAAATGCTTGGATTTTTGCTGCTCTTGCTGCTAAAAGTATTTGTGCTCTTGCTGCTGCTAACTCTGTCCCCTCTTTTGTTCTTTGCGTCCTAATATCTCTAACATAATCTTCAGCTCCTAGTGCAATTCCCATCAGCCTTGAGCTGCATCTTGCAATATCAACTGCATTAACAACACCTAGTGCACTCTCTATTGCAGCTAAAAGTTGAGTCTTTTTTGTTGTACCTATTTTTCTTTCAACCTTTTCTATAACACTTTGCATATCTAAAATATCATCTATTGTGTCTGTTTTAGGTAGTCTTATAATATCAACACCACCTCTGACTGCTGCTTCTATATCTAAATGTCCATAAGGAGAGTCTAGTGGATTTACCCTCACTGCTGTTTCAACATCTTGGTAGGCAAAATGTTTAAGAGCATGATATACCATAAGTCTTGCACTATCTTTTTCAGCTAATGCAACAGAATCCTCAAGGTCAAACATAACAGTATCTGGCTTATAAACATATGCATTACAAACCATAGCCGTGTTAGCACCAGGAACAAAAAGCATACTTCTTCTTAATTTCATTATAGCTCCTCCCAAACTGGATCACTCTCACAAGCTCTTAAAACAGCGGCTTGAAGTCTAGCTTTTATAACTAAATCCATAGCTCCTTTATCCTGTGCTTTTACATGGACAAAACTTACATTCATATCCTCTAATGTTTTGATGATTAACTCTTTAATTGCATCTCCATAAAGCTCCTCAACACTACTCTCAAGCTCTAATTCAATCTTGTCTTCCTTAAATGGATTTATCTGGATATATATATCGCTAGATTCCAAAGTTCCTGCATGTGCACTATTGATTATTTTCATATTATCTCTTTCATTAAAAATTCAAATGTAGTAGGTGGTACTATATTTTTTAGTTCATCATAATTCTTTTCATTGAGCAGTTTTCTAACTCTTGAAGCAGAAATCGCTTGATCTGCAAACTCTATTCTCTCTATTTCCACAACTTCGATTGGTGCAGATTTTCCATTTGGATCTGCCAATATTTTTTTCATATTTTGATTATAATTATTTGTAACTTTACAGTATGGCTCAGTACCAACAAAGCGATGTGTTATTCCTAGGTATGGTGCTAACTGGTTTCTAAAAACATTTAAATCTAGTTTTGCATGTATCTCATTGACCTGCCCCTTATCTTTAATAAAATATGTAGGAAAAGTAGCTTTAGAAATGATATAATCAGAACCCTCATGCACAGTTACATTTTTTAGATGCTTTATGCCCTCTCTAATAAGCCTTATTCTATCTGCGAATTTAAACTCACTTGCATCCTCTTTTACTACAAAAAGATGTAGCCAATCAGATCGTTTGCTAGCCTCTTCAATTAAGTAGCTATGCCCTAGTGTAAAAGGATTTGCATTCATTACGATTGACCCGATTACATCTCCATCTTTTTTTAATGAGCTTAACTCTGCTTGATATTTTGCAAGATTTTTACTATTTTCCATTAAAATTACTTCACCATCGCACTCTTCAATAAGCCTAAAACCACAATCTTCAAAAAATTTTATATTTTTAGGAGTACTAAAAAGAAATAACTCTTTTGTACCTCTTGTAAACGCTGCATTAAGTAGATGAGTAACAACCTTTAGTATTAATCCTTGCCCTCGCCTACTACTATCTACTGCAATACACTTAAGAACTTTACCTGCAAGTCCACCACAAGCTATCATCTCATCTTCATCTTTTATAGTAACAAATACTTCAACATCTGATGACATATCTAGTCCATTTTTGTCTAAAAACTCTTTTACCTTTGCAACACGCCTTTTATTGTCACTACCAAATTCTGAAACACTAATAGATGAATTCATCTAGTACCCCCATGTACTCTATATTATTCTTATTATATCCGTTATAACTTTTATATATATAAAACTTTTCTTAATCAGTTTTAAATGGTGTTTTACCTGTTTTTAGTTTTAATATTTTTATAATATTAGAAAGTTTTTGGTGCAATTTTTGTTACAGTTTTTTGCAAACAATATCACCAAGATTTGCACCAATTTCACGAGCAACCACTTGGCACTTTACTTTTAATAAAAAAAATATTGGAAAATTATCTCCATCTCCTAGACACTCATAGTTTCCCATACCCTTAGATATAATACAATCTGCACTATTGAAAAGCTCATTTGCCTCTTTAGTTGCAAACTCTTTTGTGTATCCAGGAGTAGGAACTCCACTATCAATAAGGGTTGTAATTTTATCTAAGCCAGATTTTTTTGCATGCTCCACCGTAAGATCGTTAATGATAGGCTTACCTCTAACAAAATAGTAAACTTCTATATTAGGGTAAATCTCTTTAATAGTCTCTATACAAATTTTATCAAAAATTTCTTCTCCAGCATTATCTGCTAAGTAAACCAAGCATTTTGAAATAGAAAGTTTTCTCTTTAGTTCCTCAAAGTCGTCTATAGCAAAATCTGTTTTAAAAATCTTAGCTATCTCATCTTCTAAATCAAACATAACTTCAGCTGCAAGGTCAATCACATTGCCTGCGATTGCAGTTTTGATAGCACCAAGTAGCTTCATGTTAGTTTCTTCTATATAATCTCTACATGTAGAGTCAAACTCTAAGGCTTTTTTACTAGCATCATCTTTCATAAGTGCATAGATATCTTTTACTTGCAAGTACTTGGCAATATCTTCGTACATAGGTGTAGCATTGTGTGGAGGAGTTAGATTGTGATCAAAGTTTTCTATATGCTGTTTTGCTATTTTTGTAATCTGTTTTGCTTGAGCAGGAGTTACTTTTAAAAAGTCAGATATACGAGTAGATTGGTTTAGGATGCAGTCCAAACACTCTGAAGATATTTTCATAAGTTAAAAACGGCTCAAAAGAGCCGTTTATATTATTATTTTTTCTTAAGTTCTTTGATTCTTGCAGCTTTTCCGCGTCTTTCGCGAAGATAAAATAACTTAGATCTTCTAACACGACCGCGTCTTAAAACTGTAATACTCTGAATACTATCACTGTAGATTGGGAATATTCTCTCAACACCAACAGAGTTAGCTCCAATTTTTCTTACCATAAAAGTTTCACCAGTTCCTTCACCGCGTCTTGCAATACAAACGCCCTCAAAGTTCTGGATTCTTGTTTTGTCACCCTCTTTAATCTCAACAGCAACTCTTAAAGTGTCTCCGCCTCTAAAATCTGGAACAGTTTTTTCAGCTATTTGAGCTTTTTCAAAAGACTCTATATATTTATTTCTCATCTATTTTCCTTATGGATTTATGGGTACAGACATATGTCACTTCGTACAACTACGAGCATAGAGGTCTGGTCTGAAGTATTGTGTCTTCAGTTTTGCCATCTTATTTTTTAAGTTGGCTATTTTAGCGTGATTTCCCTTTAAAAACTCTGAGGGAGTAGTTTTGCTTTCAAAAGTTGCAGGTTTAGTAAAGGATGGTGCTTCTAAAAGCATACCTTCAAAACTCTCTTCACTCAAAGAGTCTTCATTTCCTAAAACACCGCTAATATTTCTACTTATTGCATCACTCATCACACAACTAGCTAACTCGCCACCTGTTAAAACATAGTCACCTATCGAGAAAATCTCGTTGGCAAACTCTTCAACAACTCTTTCATCAATCCCCTCGTATCTACCATTGACAAATACGATATTTTCCTTTTTAGCAAGTCTTTTTGCATCAGCTTGCACAAAAGGTTTTCCTGCTGGTGCAGGAAATACAAAGTAGGCATTGGGATTTGTATGCCTAATTTTTTTCAGTGTATCGAACAGTGGCTGAGCATTGAGCAAAAGCCCTGCTCCTCCTCCTGCTTGGTAGTCATCTACTTTTGAGTGCTTATTTGTCGTAAAATCTCTCGGATTAAAGAACTCTATACTAAGAAGATCTTTTTCAATCGCTCTTTTTAGTATAGAATCCTCAAAATACGGTGAGACTAAATTTTCAAATAGAGTTACAAAAGTAAATTTCATCAACTATTCTCTAAAAGTTCTAATCCATCTTTGACATATATAACTTTTTCATCTTTGTTAGTTGAAACTATATATCTATCAATATATGGCAGAAAAAAAGTTTTTGAGAGTTTCTTGTCAACTAGAGTTTTTTCAGTTCTAATGACCAAATAGTCAGTATCCCCTATTCTCTCTAACTCACTTACTTCTCCCAAAACAATACCATCTTCTTCTACTTTACAACCAATAATATCAAACCAAAAAAACTCATCATCTTCAAGTTCACAAGCTTCAAGTGTATCTTCCATAGTCGTTAAAAGAAACGAGTTAACCAAGCAAGCAGCTGACTCACGACTCTCATATCCACGAAAAAGAACTAAACCTCTTTTTGCATTGTAAGATGCTATCTCAAGAGTCATCTTTTTTTGTGTATCAAACTTACTTCCTGGACTAAATTGTTCAGGAAAATCACTATGAATATGAAGTTTAAGTTCTCCCCTAAGACCTACAAGTCGCCCAATCTGAGCGACCTCTATAGGAGCATCTTTTTTACTCATCGTTAGCTTTAACTGTTACTCTATAAGATTTACCATCTTTAGCTTTACAGCCAGAGATAAGAGTTTTTAAAGAGTTTATCATCTTGCCATCTTTGCCTATTAACTTACCTGTGTCTACTTTATCTGCAGTGATGATAACTTCACAAAAAGTATCATCAACTTCTTTTTTTTCAACACTTACTAACTCTGGTTTATCAACAACAAGTTTAGCAAACTCTTCGAGAAATTTCTCTATCATTTTATTTACTTAGTTATCTTAGCTACTCTATCACTTAGCTTAGCGCCAACGCTTTTCCAGTAGTCTAGTCTCTCAGTATCAACTGTAATTGCTTTTGTCATAGGATCATAATGACCAATAGACTCTATCCAACCACCATCTCTTCTTTTTCTACTATCTGTAACTACGATTCTGTAAAAAGGTTTTTTCTTTCTACCCATTCTTGTCAATCTAACAACTGTCATGTCATTCCTTTAAAATATGTTGGGAGGTAAATACGGGGCAAAATAAGTAGTTTAGTAGTTATAGTGCCTCTTACCGCCATTTCTAGCGTCTTGACGACTTACAATCACAGAGGGATTATTTCGTAAGTCCAAACGATTTGAGGATTATATCTAAATAACCCTTAAGTTTATCTTGGTATGCCACCTTGTTTTGCTTGACTCATCATATTTTGTAAATCTTGCATACCTTTTTTACCAGAGAATTTTTTTGCCATTTTAGAAGCATTTTTGAACTGTTTTAAAAACTTGTTAACTTCCATATTAGATAGTCCTGCACCAGTTGCAATTCTTCTTTTTCTTGTGTTATTGAGCAAAGATGGCATTTCACGCTCTTTTTTAGTCATAGAACCTATCATCGCTTTGATGCGCTTCATCTCAACTGAGTTTTCTAAATCTATATCTTTTAGTTTTCCAGCCATACCAGACATACCAGGAATCATACCTATAAGAGACTTCATACTTCCTAGTTTTTTCATCTGCTCCATCTGATCTAAAAAGTCGTTAAAATTAAACTCGCCTTTTTTTATCTTTCTTGTGATTGCTTTTGCTTGCTTTTCATCTATAACTGCGGCTGTTTTTTCTGCAAGAGTTTCTAAATCACCCTCTCCCATAAGACGGTTTACAACACGATCAGGAACAAAAAGCTCAAGATCTGCTACTTTCTCACCAGTTCCTATAAAACGAAGTGGTATATTTATCTGTTTTGCTATGCCAAGAGCTACTCCACCCTTGCTGTCACCATCGTATTTACTTAGTACAACACCAGATAAGCCAAGCTTCTCATTAAATGTACCAGCACTTCTTATGGCATCTTGACCCGTCATAGAATCTGCCACATAAAAAACTTCATCAGGCTCTATTACCTTTTGAACCTCTTTAAGCTCACTCATTAACTCTTCATCTATAGCCAAACGACCTGCTGTATCTACTATAAGTACATCATACAAGCCATCTTTTGCTTTTTTTACTGCTGCTTTTGCTATCTTAATTGGATTTTTTTCATTTTCATCAAAGTACAAATCAAGTTCATTTTGCTCACAAAGTTGTTTTAGCTGCTCAACCGCTGCTAGTCTCTGAAGATCACAGGCTGCAATAAGAACTTTCTTTTGTCTTTGCTTTAAGTAGTTTGCTAATTTTACTGTTGTAGTTGTTTTACCACTTCCTTGAAGTCCTGCCATGAGCACTCTTGTTGGCGGCTTTGAAGAGTAAACAAACCCTTGATTGCCTGGTGCCGTTAGCATTGTAGTTAGATTGTCTTTTAAAGATTTTAGAAAATTAAGCTGCCCAATACCCTTTGCTTTTGTCTCAATTTCTACAACTTTTAACAAATCTTTGACTACTTTGTGATGAACATCAGCTTTTAAAAGTGATTTCTTTAGAGTATCAAGTGCCTTTTTTAGTGACTTCTCGTCATCTGCAAATCTTATTTTATTGACTGCTGTCTTAAATGAATCTGTTAAAATCTCGAACAAAATATTTTCCTTA
>Ga0256840_1003550_pt1 | contig 12475 bp, 15 predicted proteins | sample 355202metaG_FD_185969 | JGI IMG/M metagenome (GOLD analysis project Ga0256840, IMG submission 185969) | Hydrothermal vent microbial communities from Mid Atlantic Ridge, Atlantic Ocean - 355-202 | ecosystem: Environmental > Aquatic > Marine > Hydrothermal vents | place: Atlantic Ocean: Mid...
ATTTGATTCAGCCAGGTGTCGTTGTTGAGACCCAATCTCTGCAATATATCGGGCAATTCATCGGGTATATAGCCTTTGTGTTCGTTTATTATGGCTCTGCCTGTGGTTTCCACTAAGCTTAGGTAATCATCTAAGGCAAATGGAATCTCATATTTATTGCTGTTACGTTGACTCGCTCCGAAGGGTTTGAGTTTGGTTTGTTTCTTTAGGGTGCGTTCTTGGATTGAGGTGTAGTCAGATGTTTCAGGAGTTTGCGCCATTTTGGCACGAATTGGGTTTAAATCAACATAAGCCATGCAGGTCAGTAAAGCTTGTTCATCCAATAAAGCTTGAGACTTAAAGCGCCCATCCCAGAACCGACCCTTGCAGTTATCCTCAGCATTTGAACGCCGTGCAATGGATTCATTAATCCCACGCATAAACCACGATATGTCCATTAATCTCTCGCGATACAACTCAATATTGACATAAATCGCATCCAACTCTGCTTTGCTAAGTGCTTCTTTATTATAGTATTTTTCAGTTAGGTAAGACAAATTATACAGCTGTTTCCAACGACGCAAAACCTCACGTCTGTCCCAGTCCTTAGCCTTTTGTTCATCCACAAAAAGCACCACGTGATAATGGTTCGACATCACCGCATACGCACAGCAGTCAATAGCAAAGACATCGGTTTGGGATAAAATTTTCTCGCGAATCCACTCACGACGATGGTCATAATTAACCCCAGTGTACTTATCATCTCCAAACAAAAAAGCCCGACGAACACAACGCACATAGCAGTGGTAATAGGACGTGTCTGATAAAGATATTAAATTTCTTCGAGCTGTTGTCATGTTCCTCTCCTTTTTAACAAGTTAACTTAGTTTTCCCCATTATAGCGCATAATAGATTTTATGTAAAATACAGTGGGTGTCCCTGTAAAACTCTACTATGTAAAATACAGTGGGTGTCCCTGTAAAACTCTATCAATTTTAATATAATTGTCTTTAGTACTACCATATAAAACTTCATCAATTTCAAATAGAATTGATGTCTGCTCTTCAAATTTTTTTGTTTTTTTATAATTTATTACTGTGGCTAAAATTATTAAGTCAGATTTAGTAATTGTTTCTTCAGTAGAATATTTATGTTCAGCTGTACAGGCATAATCTGAATTACTAAAAATAAATAAAATTGTAAATAATAATAGTTTAAGAATCATACGAATTTACTCCAATAATTAATGTGAAGGTTTATAGTTTAAGGGGGTCGGCACCGAATGGCACTAAGTTAAGGGTCCTTAGCATGGTTTTGATAATTTATAAAACTGCTAAATTCTAGGTTTCATGCGGTTTTCAAGTGTGCAAAAGCAGCTTAACTTAGCAGCATTCGGTACTGACCCCTTAAACTGGTTATTTTTTGTTAATTATGCCATCTTCTAATAGAACCTTAATTATTCTCTTTGAAACACCTTTTGCATCACCTTTGTTGGTTGTAAAAAAGTTACCACCTGCACTGATATTGATGTTTGATAGCCAAACAGTTTTACCATTTTTTAAATCAGATAAAGTAGCGGTAAATTCAGCAATGGATTTTGAATGGGTAATATTGGTTGTTGTAGATGTTGTGTTGGCGTTTGCATTGAAACTATTTCCATATGTTGTGCCTTGAATATTGGTGTTTGAATTTGTTCGTGTTGCGTATTGAGTTGTTTTTTTGCTTCTATTTCCCTCGGTAACGGTCAGTATTGAATCAACTTTTCTGTTTAGTAGTATTTGATACATTTCTTCATTTGTCCACTTTCTTGTGGGAGGGAAAATATTTCTTAATGCTGTAATCTTTACTCTTGTTTTAGCAAAATACTTTTTTAAATACCTTTCAGTTTCAATTTGCATTTCATTTGACCTTCCTTTAACTACTAACAAAATATTTTTTGCTTTGTAATTTTGGTAATCTGGGTCAACAAAGCTTTCGTGTTTAACGTATCTAAAAGCATTTGATAGTGTCGATGTAAAAATAAATAATGTTATTGTTAACAGTTTTATCATGTTAAATATCCCCTTGTCTGTGGGCTGCAAGCTCGATAGTGTTAATGTATTCCAATAAATCTAACTAAACACCCTTCATATTGTTTATTATTACTTAGCCTTATTTTTATTTCAAGTAAAAATTGAAGTAACTGAAATACCACCGATAGACAGGGCTCACCATTCGTGAAGGTTTAATTTTGTTGGGTTGTTGGCTTTAGAGACTATGAAAGCATTATGGGGCGAAAGAAAAAAACTCGATAAATCTGGGATTTATCGGGTTTACTATTTCTTAAAATAAACGAAAGTTTATTTTCTTCCGTATCTCTGACGGAACTTATCAACACGTCCACCAGTATCAGCAACTTTTTGTTTGCCTGTGTAGAATGGGTGTGATTTTGATGAAATTTCAACCTTGACTAAAGGATATTCATTGCCATCTTCCCAAACAATTGTTTCCTTTGAGTGCATCGTTGAACGAGTCAAGAATTTAAAGTCAGATGATAAATCTTGAAAGACAACTTCGTTGTATTTTGGGTGTATACCTTGTTTCATAATATTATTTCCTAAAAACTAGCGCTTATGAATTAAACTGCTATAAAATTTGAACGGCACATGATAATGCTATCTATTGCCGTTGTAAACGATTTAATCCTCTTTTTTACTGCTATTTTTCAATTTCAAGCCATTTATATCTAAATCCACGTCAAAGTGCTCCATTAAACTGCCTAATTGAGACATCAAAATAGTGCCGTCAATGTTAATCAAAACCAGTTCATCGTCATCATCCAAGGCGTAAACACTCAGGGATTTAAAGTTTTCCTTATCCATTTTAGCCAACACATAAACCAAAGAATCGTCTTCCTTAACTTTTGCTAGCACTTCGTACCCATTTGTTTTTTTCAATTCAGCCAATGCCGTTATTTTGCTTTTTAGAGCCTGAAAATTATTTGCCTCTTGCAGCTCATAAACGGTCACTTTTATGGAGTCTAGTTTGGATAATATTTGTGCAATGCCTTGTTCTTCATTTTCTGTTGCAGAAGAAAGCAATCCTAGCATCATTGCTCCTAAGTTGATTTCTACCGTTGGTTCAGAACCCACAATTGAAGCCAGTGAGATTTCCGGTGTTTTCGGGCTTTGCGGCGAGGGCGGTTGTGCTAATGTAGGCGATGAACATAGCATTGCCATTAATAAGGTGTAAACTGTTCTTTTCATAATATTCATTCCTAATTTAAAGCGATGCGTAAGTTTTTGCTAAAGGTTTTATTAATCCTGGTCTAATGCCATTGGTGTTGACTGCGGATAATGATTTCATCGAAACTTGGTTAATGTAGTGCATCGCTACTTGTAATTCTGCTTGAGCTTGCATCAGTTGCTCTTGTTGTTGGTGTTTATTTGCGGCATTAATCACCCATGTTGAAACAAAAACCATGGACAGTCCTGCCATTGCTATTTTTGGATTAAACCAAGGCGATTTTTTTTGAGTGGCAATTTGTGCATATAAATTCTGTTTCATGCTTGGTGGGCATCTTCTCTTACTTGCACATTCAAAGTAATTGTCCAGTTCATTTTGTACTTTTTGTTCTAATCGTGTTTTCATAATTTTTTTCTTGTGTTATTCCCTTTAAGCGACATCCATTAATTTTTCTTTCAAGCTGTTTCGTGCGCGGTGCAAGTACACTTTAATTTGTTGAACATTCAAGTCCAAAACATCTGCCAATTGTTGGTAGCTTAGGTGGCTAATTTCTCTTAACACTATAAGCGATTTATACGGTTCTTTCAATTCTTCTATTGCAGCAGATATGTGTTCTGACAATTCTGCATTTTGCAATTCATCACAAGCTGAACGCGCAACTTGCGTCTCCAACAAACTGTGCTGTTGGTATTTGGCTTCATGCACGCGACGTCTTATAATATCCAAACATTGATTTTTTGCCACACGGTATAACCATGCTTTGGGTTGTTTTGTGCCTTTTTCTTTGGCTTGCCATAATTTCATAAAAGAATCCTGCACAACCTCTTCTGCCTCCAAGCTGTCTTTTAACATTTGGTAGCATACTGCATAGAGACCGTTCTGATTTTTATTTACCTGTAGGCGGAACCAAATGTTCATGTATGCCGTTTTTTCCTATTGTTTTAGGCTAATAACGTATATTATGTCACTTTGTTACAAATTACTTTAATTTTTTTGTTTATGTCAAATGTTACCATTAATTCCGACAAAATATTTTTATTCAAGCAATGGAATAAAAATATTTTCAAGCTAAATCTGAATACCGGCTCTGTAATTATGATGCCAAAACCACCAGGAGGTGTTCAGCTCACGACTTACGTCGAATTTTTAAAATCATTAAAGGTAGATTGCGTTGTGTCGCTACTACAACAAGCTGAAATGGAACGATTTTCACTGATTCAAGAAGGTCAACAATGCCGTGAGATGAATATTGACTTTATTCACTTTCCCATTCAAGACCACAACGTTCCACAATTTTTTTTACCTTATAATCAACTCATTGAGAAGTTGCTGCGTTTGGTGAACGAAAATAAAACAATTGCCATTCATTGTTATGCGGGCATTGGCAGAACAGGTTTAACAGCTGCATCCTTATTAATCAAAAAGGGTATCCAAGTAGACATGGCCTTAATGAAATTAAGTAAAATCAGAGGGTTAAAAGTCCCTGAAACAATAGATCAAATTACATGGTTGCATCGGCACAATAAACAATTACTCGGGAGTTTTTTATGAAAACCAATATCAAGACAATCAGTCTGACTTGTGTTATTTTAATGTTATTCAGTTGTGGTAAACCAACCGAAGTTAAACCCAACTTAAAAACACAATTGGCTCAAGCCTTGTATCTTAAAGATTTCAACGCAACACAAAGTTTACTCAAAAACATTAAACTCAGTGAAACAACGCGAAGTTTAATTGAGGCAAACAAAGCCATGAACCAAGGCAGTGAACCAGCCTTACAAAAACAGCTTAATGACTTAACACCCTCTTATAATCAGATGAAAGCTTCACAGCAACTACTGTACAATCAATTACATCAATGGCTGTTACTCAAGCAAATTTACCGCACAGAAATTGCTCCACCTGTTCGCATTTTGCAACGAGAACAGCTCTATCTCGCGCCCAGCCATATTAATTTTAACGTTTGTCAAACCACTCCGGCACGATGTGCTAGCCAACAACGCACCGCCTTGGCTAAAATCATCAGCCCTGAAAAAACAACCCAAGAAATAAAAAAAATGGCACTTAAAGACCCATGTGCGAATTTGTCAAACACACTTAAAAATAGCACTTTTGCTAATCGTTGTTTGGACAGCAGTAAGGGCAGTTTGCGAATTGAATTGTTGCCTAAACCTTTTTTGACTCAATCCAAGTGGCTGGAGCTTATTTCAAATGAATAAACTATTTGCAGTTGTTTTGTTTTCGTTTTTTGCTGTCGCACAAGCCTGTGAAAAAGGCAATATTTACCCAGATAAGGGTTTTCCAGAAATTGAAATCATAACATCCATGGGCACTATTGTTATCGAGTTGGATCGAAACAGAGCACCAATAACGGTTAATAATTTTTTACAATACATTAAATCAGGTGCCTATAAAAACACAATTTTTCATCGAGTAGAAAAAGACTTCGTCATTCAAGGAGGGGGTTATTATAAGGATTTTAAAGAAGTTGATTCGTGTGGGAAAATAGTTAATGAATCGGGTAACGGTTTAAAAAACACCCGTGGCACTGTTGCCATGGCGCGTTATGACGACCCGCATTCGGCAAGCTCTGGGTTTTATTTTAATCTTGCCGATACGCCTTCATTAGACCCCAATGCCAAAAATTGGGGATATACGGTTTTTGGAGAAGTTGTTGAAGGCATGGAAATCCTTGATGCCATTTCGCACGTTAGGGTTGGTTACAGTAAAAAAATTGACGCTGTTAATGTACCCATTGAGCCAATAATTATTAAGGACATAACAGTCAATTAAGTCTCCCCAAATCCCGTTTTCTCTATCGGGGTTTTTGTGTTTCTAATTTTTTAATCATTTTATGCAAATAAGTTTCGCTGTAATTTTCTTGTTGAGCAATTTTCTTAATTTCGATTAAAATTGCTTTCGCCTCATCAAGTCGGTTAATTGCTTGTAAAAATTGTGCGTATTGTATTTTTATTTTTAAGGCACTAATATGAGTGTTGGGATGAATTTTACTGTTTGCGTTTATGGCTTTATGAAAATATTCATCGGCTTTTTCTTCATTAGTTGTGTTTTATCGTTCGTCATTTTTCTTGTTTTAAGTTCTGGATTATGTCATCAATAGCTTTATCATCAATATTATTATTTTCAATGATAGTTGAAACGGTATCAATAATTTCTTTCATCTCAGTAATTTGACCGTATTCTTTCAAAAATTGTGCATATTTTAATTGTATTTTTAAAGTAACGGGGTGTAGTGGAGAGAATATTTCAGAATAAGATTTTATCGATTTATTAAAAAATTCATTAGCTTTTTTTTGACGTTTTAATTGAGCATAACAACTTGCAATATCAAATTGTAAAATCGCATGTTTTGGATTGTTAGTTTTAAGATTATTGTTCTTTTCTTGAGTTAAATATAATTCCAAAGCTTTATCATATTTACCTGCTTGTTGATAAATTTTAGCTAAAACATAATCACTACCGTAACGAACGGGATTATTTTCCTCAAACATATCATGAGTATTTTTTATAGCTAATTTAGCAAGTTTTATAGCTTGAGTATGTTTCCCTAGAGTGCTCATAGCCCGAGCCAAATGTTGCTGGGTGAGAATTGTAGTTCTGTGTTTTTCACCTAGGGTTTGAAGCTGAATTTTATAAATATCCTGTAATAATCTTTCGGCTTTTTTGGTTTTAGTTATTGCATTGTAAAAAGCTGCTAAATTGGTTTTTGCTTCTAACGTTTCTATGTGGTTTAACGGATAATTTTTTTCATAAATTACAACTGCGTCAGATAGTTGTTGCTCTGCATCTTCTAGTTCATTCTTTCGGTAAGATAGTATTCCTAAACTGGTTAAAGCTTTTGCCACTTTTACATTATTTTTTCCATATAATTGGAGAAATATTTTATAACTTTCTTGTGCCGACTTTAGTGCTTTGACCATATCCCCTTTTGATAAATAAATATCTGAGAGTTGAATAAGTGTATCTCCCAAATCAGGATGCCTATTGTTCAATATAAATCTCATTTGCTTTATTAAATCTTTGTTTATAGATAGTGCTGTATCATAATCTCCTTTTTTTATAGAATATAAAACCAAATCTTTTTTTAAGCCCAGTGTATATGTGTTGTTTTTAGTAAGGGTTGTTTTATTTAAGGCTTCATTTAGAGTGTTAATCGCTAATTTGAAGTTAGATTGTTGAAAATAAATGGATGCAATAACGCGCTGCTTTTGGATATATTCTTCATCTGACGTTTGTTTATCCTTAATTAATTTTGTTTCTGCAAATGCCTCTTTAAATTTCCCTTCACCTATTAACATTTTTGTTTTTATTAGGTGAAATCTAATTCGATCAGAGCTGTTTTTTATATTTGAAATATTAACTTTTGACATAAGCTTAATTAACTCATTTTCTTGAGAACTTAATTGCAAAAAATGAGCTAGAAATGACAAAGATTTACTGTCATTCTTTTCAATAGCAAGTGATTGTAATATCATGTTAATCGCTTTGTCCAAAAATCCTAATTGACCATAAGCAATACCGATACTTTGGTATAAATCAAACTTGATTTTATCATCAATATTTGAGTTTTGTTGTATTTTGTCGGTTGCTATTTTTAATATGTCTTGTGCAGAAATATTTAATCCTTCGTTTACATTGGGGTCTGTCACTTCAAAAGCATCCAACATAAATTGCTTAACGCTTTGGGCTTTGGCGGATTCTATTTTTATTTGGTGGTTTTGCCATAAAGTTACGCCCAAACTTAAAATCAAGGTGGATAACAGTGAAAGCAAACTAATAAACAACGCTTTGCGGCGTTTGGCAAACTTTCCCAGTCGATAAAACACCGATTGTGCCGTTGCGGTAACGGGCAAGTCTTGCAAGTAGTTATTTAAATCATCCGCAAAGGATTGCATGCTGGGGTAACGGTCATTGGGGTTTTGTGCCAATCCTTGGTGCAGGATGTTTTTCAAGTCTTTGTCTATGTTTAATGATTTAAGGGTTACGGCGATGGCTTGTTCGTCTTTTTCACAGGATTTAATGAGTCTGTCTTTGGGCAGGAATTTTTTTCCATAAAGCAATTCCACTGCCACCACAGCGAGTGAGAATATATCGGTTTTGGTGCTAATTTTTTCTGAGTTGACTTGTTCTGGCGCAGCATAACTTGGCGTTAATGCCATGATGGTGGTTTTATCTGTGGCACGTGTGTTGTTGATGAGTTTGGCAATACCGAAATCAACTATTTTCAATTGTCCTGTTTTATCAATCAAGATATTGTCGGGTTTTAAATCGCGGTGAATAATAAGGTTGGCGTGCGAATAGGCTAAAGCTTGTGCACATTGCAAAATGAGGTTTATTTTTTCTTTGGTCGAAAGGTTGTGTCCGTATTTGTTTATTGGCAAGGCTTCATCTATCAACTCCATTACCAGATAGGTGGCTCCATCTTCGGCTTTACCTCCATGTAACATGTCGACAATATTGGCATGGTTGAGTTCTGAGAGTATTTTTTGTTCACTGATAAAGTGTTCCAATAATTGCGGCGAATAACTTTTGGGAGAAAATATTTTTATGGCAACTAGTTTTTGTGGCTCAACATCTCTGCGTTTGGCTTTAAAAACATACGACATGCCGCCTTTGCCTAACTCTTCTAACAGCCGATAGTCGCCCAAGTCATCGCCAACCTGATAATTAATCTCTCGTGGGCTTTTATTTAGGTGTTGGGGTGAAAAGTTTTTATCGATGTACTGGGAGGCTTGGTTGCCCGCATTGACTAAGGTGATGACCGCTTGCTTAAGTTCATAGCTGAGGTTGTGGATGCTATCGACATGCTCAATGGCATCGGAAACGGGTAATTCGGAGATTTCTTTGTATATCTCTACGGCTTGTTTCCACAGTTGTGTTTTCTCGTTTGTCATTTTTTTAATGCTCCCCTAACAATAAACCTTATTTCGCTTTTGACTCCAAAATCATGACACTCAATCTTTGCAATTCTATTTTGCTAATGCCAGTAATAACGCCTTTGCTTGATTCCAAATGCGAATCGTTTGCCGTTCTGATTTTCCTATGGCAAGGCTAATTTCTGGAAAGGTCATGGTCAATATAAGTTTATAGTTCAAAATTTGAGCATAGAGGGCATCTATTTTTTCTATTTTTTCTAATAAAAGATCCAACTCTAAAATCTTAAAGTCAATATCTGGCTCGCCAACAAGTTCGGTAAAACTACTGGTCACATCTACAGAAGCTCTTTTAAATCTCAGTTTAGAACGGTAAACATCCACTAATAATTGCCGCATACTGATGGATAAACAGTTTAAGAAGTGTTCGCTGTTTTTTATATCGATTTTATTTTGTTGGGTCAGCTTGACATAACAGTCATGGGTTAAGACCGTTGGTGTAATAGTTTCACCTGTATTGAGCTTGTCAATTTGGTATTGGGCAATGCGCTTTATGTCTTCATACAAACGCGAATAAATATCCGATAATAGCTCCTTATTACCCGATTTTACTTTTTGCAACATTACGGTTATAGGTTCTTGATGCATGATGGATTGTTCTAATTTTTGTTTATTTTACTTAAATTTTCACTTCTGTGTCATGTTTTTTAACGTTAAATCGGAAAGAAGGGCATAAGGAATTGCAATTCCGTATTTTTTATTAAATGTTTTTTGGAGAAAATTATGAAAAAATTTATTTTATTTGTGTTATTGCCCGTCTCGGGATTACTGCAGGCAGATGATGGCATATATGCCATCAATCAAAGTTGCAAAGACTTGGGTTGTTTTGCAGGAGATGCTGCTGGATTTCCTATTACCATAAGCCAACCTGGCAGTTATAGATTGACTTCAAATTTAGTCACTACTTTTGTTAATACTAATGTGATAGAGATTACAAGCAGCAATGTAACCATTGATTTAAATGGTTTTGCAATTATTGGTCCGCGTACGTGTACAGGTTATGGATTATTAACACTGCCATCAACAGATCCACTGTCTTGTACAAATGCGGGCATGACTTCTGATGGCATCAATGGCTCAAACAGTGTCGATAGTATTGTGATTAAAAATGGTACGGTTAAAGGCTTTGATTCTGGTATAGCTATTTTAGGAGGAGCCCAACGTGGCAATATGGTCATCAATGTTATTGCTGAAGAAAATCAAGAAGGCATCTTAATAGCCAATGGCATCATAAAAGACTCTCAAGCCAATAGAAATATTAGCCGAGGTTTTGGTAGTATTGCAACAGGAAATGAAAATGGCGCTTTGATTGTCAAAGACTCATCCGCTTATGGAAATTTTGCATTTAGTGCTTATGCTCATGTGTGCAGTAATGTATTTTTTAGAGACAATGGTATAACCAATAGCAATAGTGGTGGTGATTCCCAATGCACTTATTACACCAACAATAGTTATTGTCAGGTTCCTACTGCTAATTGCGTCAACTAGGAGATAGCCATGAAGATTTTTAAAACAATTAACCTAACATTGTTGTTGTACGCCTCGGTGGGAGTCAGTCAAGTTATTCCCAGTTACCTCAGTGAAGTGGATTATAGCAGTAATATTGATTATACCAATTTAACCCCTTTATCTCTCCTTCATAATCAAGTTGCGGTGGATACTTTCGGCAGTGTCAATTCTCAGGCATCACCCACTAACATAGAAAATATCCGCGGAGCCAGAGTCGATGGCTACCATCAGGATCAAAATGGGTTTAAATATTTTTCTTTTGATACAGACATCACATTTAATGGAAATTTCGTCTCTAAAAATGACATTATCAGGTGCGATAATGCTTCTTGCAGTAATGACACCCTCTATTTTGGTGTGTTTCTTACTGAAACTTTTAATATCAATGCTTTTACTATAGACCCAGCCAACGGTAATGTACTCTTCACCGTCGATACTGCGTCCTATTTGACTCCGAGTATGCCAGTTTATCCCTCCAGTATTATTCGATACAATTCGGCGGGGGCAGTTAACTTTTCTTACGAAGCGACCCCTTTTGCAGATGATCCGACAAAGAATATCGATGCCTTAAGCTATTTACCCAATAATAATTTCTTATATAGCTTAGAAAATGACGATAAACTTAATCTAATTTACCTTTATAACACTTCAACTTCCACCAGTGCCGTGGCGTATACGCCACTTAGTTTTAATAGTTCCACCAGTGGTCGTTTAGACATTACCTCATTGATGGCAACTTTTAATGATGATATTTTTAATGATGGCTTTGAATAACTTTTTAGATGAGAGCGTCTCATCACAACAATTTTTGGAGAAAAAAATGAAAAAAATAATTTTACTTTTACTAATAAGCATTTCGGGCTTTACCCATGCTGCTAATGGTGTGTTTGTGATTAATGATGTCTGTGTGAACTTTGGGTGCTTTACAGGTGATGCCAATGGTTATCCCGTAACCATTACCCAACCAGGCAGTTATATACTCACTTCAAATCTCACTTCAACGAGTGAAACAGTAGGAATAATTGAGATACAAGCAAGTAACGTAACGCTTGATTTAAATGGCTTTGCCATAATCGGACCAAAAACATGTACAGGTTCAGGTGTTTCATTAAATTGCACACTACCAAGCATGGGTGCCGATGGCATTAAAGCCAGTGGTACTATCAATAATATCACGGTAAAAAATGGCAGTGTTAGAGGTTTTGAAGATGGTGTTGCTATTATTACGGGCTCTTATTTTGAAAATCAAATTATGAATATTCAAGCAACTGAAAATGATAGAGGCATTACTTTACACAGTGGCACTATCAGTGATTGCCAATCCAATAGGAATGCTAAATATGGATTTTCTAGTGCAATTTCAGCTTTTAATAATGGCTATTTAAAAGTCAAAGACTCTTACGCTTATGGTAATTTTTTACATAGTATTCATGCAGAAGTGTGCAGCAATGTCTTTTTCCTAAATAATGGCTCAAATAGTAGCGCTGATGCTGATTGTGGTTTTTATACCGATGAAAGTATTTGTAAAGATGCGCGTTGTATAGGGCTTTAACATTCGTTCTTGTGTTAAATATTACTGATTATAAGAGATAACAAATGAACTGTTTCGATAAAAAAAGAGTAAGCCCAAATCCCGATAGTAAAATGCGGATTAGGCTTACTATTTTAACGCTATTTTTTTTTATTAGATATGATGTTTTGACCTGTCCATCCTAATCTACGTGGATTATGAAAGGCAGTATAATATATTGTCTTTGCATACCATAATTTAGAGGACAGGTCATGAACCATATTACCAAACTATTAGA
>Ga0256840_1003551_pt1 | contig 12475 bp, 9 predicted proteins | sample 355202metaG_FD_185969 | JGI IMG/M metagenome (GOLD analysis project Ga0256840, IMG submission 185969) | Hydrothermal vent microbial communities from Mid Atlantic Ridge, Atlantic Ocean - 355-202 | ecosystem: Environmental > Aquatic > Marine > Hydrothermal vents | place: Atlantic Ocean: Mid...
TCTATCTGTTTACCTAGCCCAACGGCAAAGGCTTTACGATATCCGTTACCTTTGTTTTGGCTATTTTGTTGTAAATAATTAGAACGTTCGCTGTGCATCAAGGCATTTAATGTCATTTCTAAAACACGAGTTAAGCCATTTTCTTTTTCTAATAATTTGCCTAAACTCGCTTGTAATTGTACTTTTGTTAATTCAATCATCTCTTTTTAATTTTTAAAGGTTTTCAACTTCAAAATTAATCTTTAGAGATGATTGTTTTTTAGTATAGACACACTTTTTTGTACACTATCAATTAATCCTTTGTGATGCTTGTTTAGTGTCATAGACATTATTTTCTCGTTTGTATTTTTGTTAATTCAATTATCTTTTAAAGCGTAAGTTTTAAAATATTTTAAGACTTTGAAATTAATCTTTGATATAGTTATTATAGATGACTTTATATACTATCTCATATTCTTATGATTTTTTTAAATTAGAAAATTTAATGATATAAAAAAATGAGAACAAAATTAATTTTGTTCTCATTTTTATTATTTCCAATCTGTAAAATAGTTATAGTTTACTAATTAAAATGTTAATGCAACATTATCCACTTCAAAAGTAGCAGAACCAGAAGTTGTAGAAATATATTTGAATGCAATATATAAATCACCACCAGCAGCAGCAGAAACATCAACATTTCCAGAGCTTGTCCAAGAAGTCCAACTACCAGTATTTGTGTCTAAAGTTACAGATAATTGTGTCCAAGTACCATTAGTTGTTGGGTCACCACCAGTATAGTCAGAAGACATATATACTTCTAAATCTGGACCATTATACCTTTTAACAGTATCAAAAGTTAAAGTAGCTGTACTAGCAGATGTCAAGTCAATAGGTTTTGAAATTAGCCAATCTTCATTATTTTGGCTTCCACCAGAATAACCAGATATTTTTGCACTAGGTCCAGGGTTACCAAAATTTGTAGTTTCCCATACTTGATTACCAATAATGCTAAAAGTATCCCATTTTACTAAACCACTATCAAAAGAGTCAGTACAATCAGGATTACAAAAATCAATTCTACATCTATTAGTATCTGTAAAATTAACATCTTCAAAAGAGTTTAAAACAATAACAACATCATTTTCTCTATAATTTTTTGCCAAAACACCAACAACAGTTCCTTTGTTTTCTGGTAAACTATGTGTTTTAAAAGAAGAAAATGTACTTGTCATTAATCCAAAAGTTTCATAAGAATCGCAACTTAAAAGAATACGTTCAGCATCAAAGCTATCATTATCTTCATCTGCATAAGTTTTTCCTAATTCACTACCTACAAATTGTAAATTATCTATTTGTACAAAAGTATTTATGTTAGCGTCAGTAAAATCAGTAGTTGAAATCATTTTAGGCACCATTACTTCAGATACAGGGCTTCTTTCAATATAGTTTTCATAATCAGCAGCATCAATTCTGTCAATAGCAAAACTCTCGCCAATAACACCTAGCTTATAAACTCCAGCAACATTATCTGTTGGATTACTTTGGTTAATATAACTTGGAGCAGGTCCTTGAGCACCATCAAAATAACCTAAACTTAAACCAGCTAATTTTATATATATTTTTCTACCAACATTATATTTAGAATGTAATCTACCTTGATTAATTCTAATTTCTATTGCAGCTGTAGGGTTTTCATATTTATCTTGTACTATTAATTTTTTATAAAAATTCCCTTTAGTATCATCACTTACAACATAAGCTGTAATAACAGACGAGTCATCATCTTCGAAAGTTTTAACAAGTGTTGCAGGACTACTAGAATCAAAATCACTTACAAAAGATTGAATGATGTTAGCCATACTAGTATTAGAGATGTCAACATCTTGTAGGTTTTCAATTTGTGGTGTGTCAAAATCTTTATCTTCCACACAAGCGGTAAAAGTTCCTAAAATTAATAGGAAACTTAAAGTCATTTTAATTATTTGTTTTGTTTTCATAATGTATATATTTATTAGTTAGAATCGTAAGTATAAGTTTAAGTAATAAGTTGTTAAATTTCCGTACCAGTATTTAGAACCAAAAACAGGAGTTTCACGGCTTTTATCTTCTTGTAATTGTAAAAAGTTTGCATTTCTTGCTTGCTCAAAACCGCCCGTTTTATATTCTCTACCTAAAATGTTACTAATGTTTGCAAAAACACCAATATATTTGTCTCCAATTTTCCATGATTTTCCACCTACAGCATTTAATAAAAATGCAGCATTGAATTTTTCTTGTGTTAATAAAGAATCTACTTCGTTTTGGGTAACTTGATTGCCTGTTTCAGGATTTACAATTACTTCTCCACCTTCAATTACGCCATTGTTAAGAGCAAAATTTTCTTGATAAAAGTAATCAGTTCTTGTAATTCTAGATACATTAATATAATTATCTGTAACATAATTCCCATTAACACCAAACCACCAATAGTTTGGGTCTCTATATTCAAAACCTAGTGAGTATGCTTGCTGTGAAGTTCCTCCAGTTTTTAAACCCTTAAGAGACGTTGTCCCATAATCAATTAATCCAGTTTCTTTTACGCCATCTTCCGATGATAAATATAAATGTGGATTATTTGCATATTCAAAATTTCCTAAAGATGTTACACCAGTAATTTTAATTGTAGGAGTTACTTGTACTTCCATTCCAAATTCGATACCTAGATTTCTTTTATCTACTCCAGTAGTAATTTCACCAACAAAGTCAGAAGTACCATCTCTATTTTCGGCAATACCATCGGCATAATAAAATGCAGTTTCTACCCCATTTTTAAAATCGGTCATATAACCAGTTAAACGTGCTTTTACCCCAGGAGCTCTATATATGTAACTTGCATCAAAAGAACTTATTTTTTGACTTGTAATATCTGGTATAATGTGATTTGAAACACGGGTATTTGCAAATGTTCCTCTAACATTTGGAGCAACAGATAATAAACCAGCATTTACATTTAATAAATGACGACCAGTTAATTTATATGTTAAGCCTCCTTTAAAACTTAAATCATTAAAAGTTTGTTCATCACCAGCACCTAAAGAGTAATCTTTATAAAGTCCATTTCTGTAGAGACCTTCTCTTTGATGTTTGGTATTTACAAAATTACCAGAAACAAAAAAATCTACTTTGTCATAAGCAAATTGTAATTGAGCAAAAGCTTCGGCAGATGAAGAATTAATATCATAATTATAGTTAAAACGATCTCCTTCTCTAATTTCTCTATTTGGATTATCTAAGTTATATTGTAATTTGTCATCATCTTCATTAGAGTTGTCGGGGTCAGCATCTTGTGCGTAAGCATCTATATCTTTATGAAAATTTGCACCTAATAAATCTAACATGTGGGCATAATTTTCAGAATGTAATTTAGAATAGTTTAAACGAGCATTTAAAGTAATATTATCTGATAATTCCGTAGTTAAATTTGTATTTACAGTAATTGTAGTATCATCATTTCTATCTTCGTATAAGTAATAATCTGCATTACCATTATCTTCAGTTGAGCGATTTGCATCATATATCTCAGTCCAGTCTATTTGTCCGTAATTAGAGAATGCTTTTAAATTTCCGTAGTATTCTACATAATTAGGACCATTATTATGCGATAAGGCATAGCTAGGTAATTTTTGATAATAAGTAGGATCAGGATTATTAGCTTTGTAATATCCCAAACGACTATTGCCAATATGACCAGTTTGAAATGCTACATTAGTATTTAAAGTAGTAGTTTCATTCATAGTCCAATAGTGGCTTAAAATAGCCATTGGTTCTGAAATCTCTTTTATACGTGAATTGCGATTTTCATTACTTTGTGTACCCCAATATGAGTTGTATTTTAATCCTTTAAGATCATAAACCTCTTGTGTATTTGGAGAAGATTTTCCTCTACGGTTAAAGGTGTGGAATGCAGTAATTCCCAGACTGTGTTTGTCATTTAATTTTTTTTCAGCAGAAAGGTAACCAGACCAAGCATTGTAAGAACTACCTTCATTGTAGCCTTCTTGCGCATATCTTCTAGAACCAGAAACACTTAATGCCCATCCTTTGTCATTCATACCGCTATTGTAAGTAGCCATAATTCTACCATAATAATTACGGTTAGTTGATGCAGCAGAAATCCGAGAACCTTTACGTTGCTCCGATGCTCTTGTGCTAATTGATGTAGCACCTAAAACACCACCAAATGTTTTTTCTGACGGAGCTAGTCCGTTTGCAAATTCTTGGTTACGTAAAACATCATTAAGCCCACCCCAGTCTGACCATTGTGGTCTTCCAGTAGTGACTTTATTCATTTTAATACCATTCATTAATACATTTGCATTTTCAGAATCATAACCTCTAGCTCTAAACCAAGGGAAATTAAATGCGGCAGCTCTGGAAAATACATCTCTTGAAGATTGTAACAAGCCTGCTGTGTTATCAGCACCACCTTCATCGTCAGATAATTCATCATCAGAAAGTGAGATAGTACTATTATCATCTTCTTCCATAAAATCTTCGTACAAAAGAATAGTTTCCAAATCGATATCTTTAGAAACATTTAAAGGAAATTGTTGTGTCTCAAAACCAGATAAGGTAATTTTAACAATTTGTTTTCCTTTGGGAACATTTTTTAATTCAAAAACACCATTTGCTGTGGTTTTTTGAGAAATTGTTGTTCCTAAAACAGAAACCATTACATTGGTCATTCCTTTTTCTGATACAGAATTTACCACTTTACCTTTAACGGTATGTTGGGCAAAAACACTGTAAAATGAAAAGATACCAAGTAAGGTTACAATAATATATTTTTTCATGTGTTAAATTAAAATGTTAATTGTTTTTTATTTTTGGGTTATAACCCTGCAAAAATAAGGTTTTTGTTTCTTTTTAACTGTTAAAATTATATATTTTGAAAAAAAGGTACGATTTTAGCTTTAAATAAATTGATACATTAATTCATTTTTCTGCATCAGAAATTATAGTTAATTTAGCCCAAAATTCAAATATTTATTACTAATGAAATATATTTTTACATTCCTCCTAAGTTTATTGATTTTTACAAATATAAATGCGCAAAGAACAACGCATAAAAAATCATCTAAAAATAAAAAATTCCAAATACGGACTATCGCATTTTATAATTTAGAAAATCTTTTTGATACTATTAATGATCCAAAAAAGCTAGACGAAAAAAGTCCAATAATGGATATGAAAGAAGGAAGGCGTGCAAAAGCATATTGGGCAAAGATTGATAATATGGCAAAAGTTATTTCAGAAATAGGAACAAAAAAAGCAAAAACTAGCCCTGCAATAATCGGTGTTGTAGAAATAGAGAACAAAGCTGTTTTGGAAGATTTGATTGCTGATAAACGTTTAAAAGGAAAACATTATGGAATTATACATTATGAATCTCCTGATGCTCGTGGTATTGATGTCGCATTATTATATCAAAAAAGATATTTTAAACCAATGGATCATAAATCTTACGAATTAGAATTGATAGGAGATGGAGGGAAGCCTTATGCGACAAGAGCTCAGCTTTTAGTAACAGGTTTGTTAGATGATGAGGTGGTGCATATTATAGTAAATCACTGGCCATCTCGTAGAGGAGGAGAGCAAAAAAGTAGACCGTCTAGAGAAAAAGCAGCAGCTTTAAATATAAAAATTATTAAAGAGCTAAAAGAAGAATATCCAAATCCGAAAGTAATCATCATGGGCGATTTGAATGATGACCCTACCAACACAAGTGTAAAAAATATATTAAAAGCAAAATCTAAAAAAGCAGGTTTAGCAAATGGTGCAATTTATAACCCGATGGATGATATGTTTAGACGTGGTTTAAGTACTTTGGGATATAGAGATAATATCAATCTTTTTGATCAAATATTATTAACTTCACCTTTAGTAACAGCAAAAAAAGATTATAGCACTTATAAATTATACAAAGCAAATATCTTTAATCCTAGATATTTAACGCAGAAAAAAGGGCGTTATAAAGGGTATCCTTATAGAAGTTGGTCTGGCGCTACTTTTACAGGAGGCTATAGCGATCATTACCCTGTATATATTTATTTGTTGAAAGAGAAAGGGTAGGTTTGTGATGTGTTAATATTACCACCAATTAAAAAAATGAATGTAGAGCAAAAAGAAATATGGAATAAAATTCAAAATTTTGAAATTGATGATATAGGTTCTTCTTTTACATTTACAGATAGATTAGCAAGAGAGAATGATTGGACGATAGAATATTCACTTAGAACAATATTTGAATACAAAAAATTTATTTTTCTAATTACTATTTCGAATTTACCACAAACGCCTTCAGACCAAATTGACCAAGTTTGGCATCTTCATTTACTTTACACAGAATCTTATTGGATTGAACTTTGTAAACACACATTAAATAAAAATATTCATCATGGACCAACAAAAGGTTCAGAAGAAAAAGCTTTATGTAAAGAACAGTATTTAAAAACACTTGAATTGTATGAAGTATTATTTAATGAAAAACCTCCAAAAGATATTTGGATGGATGTTGAAACTAGATTTAAAGAAATTCATTTCACAAGGGTAAATAGAAAAAAAAATGGATAATTTCTAAACCACGTTTAAAAAAATAATGAAAATACTTTCTAAAATAACACCTGCAGAAGCAATGTTAATTAAAGATGATGTGTCTTTAGAACTGAAAGATTTAATGAAATATACTTTTATGGATTTACTTCTAAAAAAAGTAATTGAAATTAAAGAAATTAATAAAAAATTACATCCTAAAGATAAATATATTAGGACTTATACTTATGTGGTGTCAGGTAAAAATTTCAACAAATACAAACCTAAAAATCATGAGTTAATTTATGTAAGACCATTTATAAAAAGTCAATCAATACAAATATTATTTAAGCATTTTATAAAAATGGCTTATGAATCTTCAAACGGGATTTGGAATTATAAAAAAACAATAAGAAGTAATCGAGAAATTAGTCAATTTTTTAAACAAACATTTTTATTAAATCTATTCAGATTTAGTATATTAACGGGTAATGGAGTTAAAATAAAAAAGGAAATATCAAATTATTTAAATGAGATTGATCAAAATATCGATAATTTACTTCATAATGATAAGAAAAAAGGATTAGAACTATTATTAAGTATAGGAGGTAATATATTTTTACTTAAAAATCTAAATTTTCAACTTCTTAAAAAAATTAATAAAGAATTACTAAATCATCAAAAAGTTTTATACGCTGATACTTATGATTCTGATAGTGATTGGTGGTTATATGTTGACTTTTTTGAAGATGATTATATGTTTGATTCTTATTTTGATAGTTTTGATAGTACATTAGATTCTTTTGACTCTGAATTTGACACATCTGGGTGTTCTTCTTGCGATAGCGGATGTAGTAGTTGTGGTGGATGTGATTAAAAAGTGGAAGTAATATATCTAAAACAATCGATTAAAAACTTCTTCAATTTTAGAAACTTTTACCACATCAATATTATAATTTTTTTGAGGGATTTTATTGTATTTAGAAACAATAATAGTATCAAAACCTAATTTTTCAGCTTCTAAAATACGCTGTTCTACTCTGTTTACGGCTCTAATTTCACCAGCCAAACCAACTTCGGCAGCAAAACAATAATTTTGCGGAATTGCTTCATCTTCGTTAGAAGATAATATAGCAACTACAACAGCCAAATCAATAGCAGGGTCATCTACTTTTATACCACCAGCAATATTTAAAAATACATCTTTAGCACCTAACCTAAAACCAGCGCGTTTTTCTAAAACGGCTAATATCATGTGTAAGCGTTTTATGTTATAGCCAGTTGCAGAACGTTGTGGCGTACCATAAACTGCGGTACTCACTAAGGCTTGTACTTCAATCATTAAAGGACGCATACCTTCTAAAGTAGCAGCAATAGCAGTTCCACTTAGACTAGCGTCTTTTTCAGAAATTAGAATTTCACTAGGGTTTTCAATTTCGCGTAAACCAGTACCAAGCATTTCATAAATACCCAATTCGGCAGTAGAACCATAACGGTTTTTATTCGCTCTTAATATTCGATAAGTATGATTGCGGTCACCTTCAAATTGTAAAACAACATCAACCATGTGTTCTAAAATTTTTGGACCAGCAATACTACCTTCTTTATTTATATGACCAATTAATAAAATAGGAGTTCCAGTTTCTTTGGCAAATTTTATAAATTCAGCGGCCGATTCTCTTATTTGTGAAATACTACCAGGAGAAGATTCAATATAATCTGTATGTAAAGTTTGTATGGAATCAATAACCACAATTTCTGGCTGATGTTCTTCAATAGCTTTAAAAATATTTTGCGTTTTAGTTTCGGTTAAAATTAGACAATCCGAATCTAGTTGGTTTAGCTTAAACCCTTTTATAGATAAACGTTCACCACGCATTTTAATCTGATTTTGACTTTCTTCCCCAGAAACGTACAATACCTTTTGAGGTATTTGTAAGGCTATTTGTAATATTAGAGTAGATTTTCCAACACCAGGTTCACCACCAAGTAAAATAACGGAGCCTTTTACAATACCACCACCAAGCACATTATCTAATTCTTTGTTATTGGTTTTGTATCGGTCTTCATCTAGCAACGAAATAGCATTAATTTTTATGGCTTTAGCAACTTTTTTAGATGTAGTTTTAGTTTGCCAAGTTCTTGTATTTTTGGTTTCTTTTTGTATAATTTCTTCAACAACAGTTCCCCATTCATTACAAGTAGTGCATTTACCTAATAGTTTGGCATGTTGTGCGCCACAATTCTGACAGTAATATTTTATTTGTTGTTTCGCCATTTGTTTTTTGTGAATTGAATCTCTTAATTATATGTTTTTAATTCCAGGTTTGTACCATCAAAAACGGCATAAGTAAAAAACGAAATCCAATCACCAGTATTAATATATTTACTATTGTTAATGGTAATATCCATTGGTAAATGTCTGTGACCAAACAAGAAAAAATCATAGTGTTTAGTTTTTAACTTACGCTTGCAATATTGTACTAGCCATTCGTTTTCTTCGCCTAAGAATTTCACATCTTCATCACCAGAAATTAGTTTGTTTTTTAGCGATAGGCGCTGTGCAAGAGCAACACCAAAATCAGGATGCAGCCAACGGTATAACCATCTAGAAATAGGATTGGTAAAAACTTTTTTCATCAGTTTATAGCCTTTATCACCAGGGCCCAAGCCATCACCATGACCAATTAAAAAAGTTTTATTGTTAAAAGTAAATTCCGTAGGTTTGGTATAAACAGGGATATTTAATTCTTTTTGAAAATAATCTCGCATCCACAAATCATGGTTACCAACAAAGAAATGTATTGGAATACCAGAATCACTAATTTCGGCAAGCTTACCTAAAACACGTACAAAACCTTTTGGAACAACAGTTTTATATTCCATCCATAAATCAAATAAATCACCAAGTAAAAAAATAGCCTCAGCATCTTGTTTCACATCATCTAACCAAGCGATAAATTTTTTTTCACGGACTAAGCTTTTAGCGTAATTTGGTAAACCAAAATGTTGGTCAGAAGCAAAGTATATTTTCTTTTTATTTGACAATGTAGTCTTATTTCTTGGTTCTATATTCTTGTTTATCTATCATTACTGATCACTAGCAAACCATTCCGCATACGAATTGTTAGTCTCGTATAGTTTTAAAGAATGCAGTTTAACATCGTTTGGTAATTTGGTACTTATTTTATTAGCAAAATCAATAATCATTAATTCACTAGTAGGTTGATAATCCACCATTACAATTCGGTGTGAATAATCTGCTATTTTTTTAGCTAATTCTAAATGTTCCGAATTTTTATTCAATACAATAGAATGGTCAAAAATATCCACAATTTCAGTATTAACTATTTTTTTTAAATCACCAAAATCTAAAACCATACCTTTTTTTGGGTGATTACTATCATTAATTGGTGTTCCAATAATAGTTACATATAATTGATAACTATGTCCATGAATATTCTTGCATTTTCCATCATAACCATGTAATGCATGAGCAGCTTCAAAATCAAAATGTTTGGTAATTCTTATCTTCATAATTTTCTAACCGCAAAGGTTGTTAAGTTTTTTCGCAAGGTACGTAAAGATTTTTATTTTATTTGGTCTTGTATTTGGTCTATTAAATTTAAAGTTTTTTATCTTTTTATTTAGATTACTTTAAATTGTTTTCCAACTTTGGTAAAAGCAGCAATTGCTTTATCTAAATGTTCTTGAGTATGTGCAGCAGATAATTGTACTCTAATTCGTGCTTTCTCTCTAGGTACTACAGGAAAGAAAAAACCGATAACATAAATACCTTCTTCTAATAAAGTATTGGCCATATCTTGCGATAATTTAGCATCGTATAACATTACAGGTACAATAGCAGCATCAGCACCAACCAAATCAAAACCAGCATTTTCCATTCCTTTTCGGAAGTAGTTTGTGTTCCATTCCAACTTATCTCTTAATGAAGTGTCTTTTGATAACATTTCAAAAACTTTTAAAGAAGCGCCAACAATAGAAGGAGCGAGTGAATTTGAAAACAAATAAGGTCTAGAGCGTTGGCGTAAAATTTCAACAATTTCTTTTTTACCAGTAGTGTAGCCACCCATAGCGCCACCAAGAGCTTTTCCTAAAGTTCCAGTAATAATATCAACACGACCTAAAACATTTTTAAGTTCAATAGTACCTCTACCAGTTTTACCAATAAAACCAGCCGCATGGCATTCATCAACCATTACTAAAGCATCGTATTTGTCAGCTAAATCACAAATTATATCTAGTTGCGCAACAATACCATCCATGGAAAAAACACCATCAGTAACAATAATTTTAAAACGATGATTTTGTTTGTTAGCTTCAATAAGTTGCTCTTCTAAAGCAACCATATCATTATTTGCATAACGATAGCGAGCAGCTTTACATAAACGAACACCATCAATAATAGATGCATGGTTTAACGAATCAGAAATAATAGCATCCTCTTTAGTTAATAAAGGTTCAAAAACACCGCCATTAGCATCAAAAGCAGCAGCGTATAAAATAGTATCTTCAGTATGGAAAAAAGTAGCAATTTCTTGTTCTAAATTTTTATGAATATCTTGTGTGCCACAAATAAAACGCACAGATGACATTCCGTAACCATGCGAATCCATTGTGTCTTTCGCAGCTTGAATTACTTCGGTGTTATTTGATAAACCTAAATAATTATTAGCACAAAAATTGATAACTTCTTCGCCAGTAGAAACTTTTATAACAGCATCTTGAGATGTAGTTATAATACGCTCCGATTTATATAATCCAGCCTCTTTTATATTTTTTATTTCTTGTAATAAGTGCTCTTTAATACTTCCGTACATAGTGTTTGTTTTGTTTTACAAAAATAGTATTTTCAATGCTAAATAGTATTTTTTTGATTAAAAAATATGAATTAGTTGCATTCTTTAAAAGCTTTTACTTCACAAGGCGTGTTTATTTTTTTATGAATTGTGGCAATAGCAGATTTTTTGTCCGAAAAGAAAACATCATACCCCATCTTTTTAAGAAAACCACCTTTTTTAAGTACATCTTGGCTAATAATTTTCATACCACTAAAATAGATACCACCTTTTTTATCTTGCCATTTTAAAACTTCGTGCATGAGCCATTCAGAGCCAGCCAAATCAATAAAATTAATACCATCAGCAATTACTAATAAGTGTTTTATATTATTATCTTCATATAGTTTGGTAAAATAATCCGATACTTCTTCAATAGCGCCAAAGTATATAGAGCCATCAATCCTAATAATTGTTAAATTGGAACATTCTTTAGTTTTATTATTTCTAATAATGTTTACAAATCTATTTTCTTCATTTAAACCTAATTTTGCAATATTTGGTTTAGAAGTTCTCTCTAAATAAAAGAATAAAGATAAGAATATACCAATAATTAAAGCTTGCTCTAAATCTAAGAAAAGTGTTCCTAAAAAAGTAGCACCAAAAACGGCTAGTTCGCGTTTACTGCTATTAACTATTTGTTTAATGTGTTTAAAATCGATTAAGTTATAGCCAACTAATAGAATAATTCCTCCCATAGCAGGTTTGGGTAAAAAAGCGGCATATTTTGCGAATAATAAAACAACAATCATTAAGCCAACAGCAGAAATTATCGCTGACATTGGTGTTTTAGCACCAGCTTGGTAATTAATACTAGAGCGTGTAAATGAGCCAGAACTAGTATAGCACGAAAAGAAACTAGAAATAGTATTAGAAATACCTTGTGATATAAATTCTTGATTTGTGTTTAATTTTTGATGTGTATGTAATGCTATAGAACGTGAGATTGCCGCAGCTTCTACCAAGCCCAAAGTTGCTAAAATAATAGCACCAGAAGTAAGCATTTTCATATTGCTATAATCAAAAGCAGGCATCATAAAAGGAGGTAATTTAGAAGATATTTT
>Ga0256840_1003552_pt1 | contig 12475 bp, 15 predicted proteins | sample 355202metaG_FD_185969 | JGI IMG/M metagenome (GOLD analysis project Ga0256840, IMG submission 185969) | Hydrothermal vent microbial communities from Mid Atlantic Ridge, Atlantic Ocean - 355-202 | ecosystem: Environmental > Aquatic > Marine > Hydrothermal vents | place: Atlantic Ocean: Mid...
TAACTTGTTTTATGTAATATTATAAAATTTTATTATTTTATAGGATTTTATTATTTGTTATTTCTTATCTATATGTTATTGTAATATTTATAATGAATTGTAATTATAAATTATATTAATTATATTTATGTTATAATTATATTTATATAGTATATAAAATATATAAAGTAACATAATAGTAAAATAAACAAAGTTGTATTTACATGTAGTAGTGAAATAATTAGGTGTATATAATGGCAAATAACAATGAAATAAAAATTGTAAATGTTGTAGTTTCTACAAAAATTGGAGATGATATAGATTTAGAATATGTTACTGATATATTAGATAATTCAGAATATGAACCTGAACAATTTCCTGGTTTAGTTTGTAGATTAGATGACCCAAAAGTAGCCTTATTAATATTTAGAAGTGGGAAATTAAATTGTACTGGTGCTAAAAGTAAGGAAGATGCTATAATTGCAATAAATAAAGTTATGAAACAATTAAGAGAAGGAGGATTTGATTTAATAGAAAATCCAGAAGTTAAAGTTCAAAATATGGTGGCAACAGCAGAGTTAGGTGTAGAACCTAATTTAGATGATTTATCTACATTAGAAGGAACAGAATATGAACCTGAACAATTTCCTGGTTTAGTTTATAGAATGGAATCACCAAAAGTAGTATTATTAGTATTTGGAAGTGGTAAAATAGTAATAACTGGATTAAAAAATACAGAAGATGCATATATTGCTCTTAGACAAATTAAAGAAATAGTAAATGAACTTAACAGCGAATTTATTTAAGTGATATTGTGATTGCTATAATTGATTACAATGCTGGAAATTTAAGAAGTATAGAAAAAGCTGTTGAATTATATTCTAATAATGTAGTTATTACAAATAATATTGAAACAATACTTAGTGCTGATAAAGTAATATTACCAGGAGTAGGTAATTTTGAAAAGGCCATGGAACATTTATTAATTGCTCAAAAATATAATAATGAAGAAATTAGCTTAAAAGATTGTATAGTTAATGTAATTAATAACAATATTCCATTTTTAGGTATTTGTTTAGGTATGCAGTTATTGTTAGATAAAAGTGAAGAATGTAAAAATAACAATTCTGGATTGGGAATAATTAAAGGAAATGTTTTAAAATTTAGAAATGTTAATAAAATACCACATATGGGGTGGAATACTGTTAGTATTGTAAAAGATACTCCTTTATTTAATGGCATAAATAATAATGAATATTTTTATTTTGTCCATTCCTATTTTGTTTCACCAACTAACAATAATGATATTTTAGGACTTTGTGAATATGGAGATAATTTTACCTGTGCTTTAAATAAAAATAATATTTATGCTACCCAATTTCATCCTGAAAAAAGTGGAAAAGTAGGTTTAAAGTTAATTGAAAATTTTGTTGAATTAATATAAATGAAATTAATATAAATGAATTAATAAATAATATAAATAATATAAAATAATTTTACTTTTATTCTATTTTTAATAAATAAATAATAATTAACAATTAATAATTTTTTTAAATAAAATTTACAAAAACGGTAATTTTATGATAGAATTAAAATTTCATAACTTTTTAAAATGGGAAGAAATAGACGAATTAATTGAAAAATCCAAATCAACAATGGTTATTGTAAAATTGCCTAAAAGTATATATGATAGTCCTAAAATGAAGTATAAAATAGAATATATGGAAAAAAACCATATTGTAGTTGAAATAGATAATGAAAAAAGAGGGCGAAATAAATCTATAAGTAATAATTTAAAAAATAAAGCATTAGAATTATATAAAGAAGGTTATACTTTAAATCAAATAGCTGAAAAATTAAAATTGCCAAAATCAACATTATTTATTAACATTAAAGATGAAATAAATAAAATTAAAGTAAATAGGGAAAAAGAAGAATTAAATAATTTAACTTACCAATATAAAGAATATTTAATTAATAATGACTTATATAATAATTATATAGAAACTCAGTTTTTAGAATTAAAAGTATATATAGATAATAATAGTATGGAGGAAGCATATATAAAATTAAAAGAAATATTAAATTATGTAAAAGAAAGAAAAAAAGAATTAAAAGGAAAAAAGAAAAAATAAAAAGTAATAAAATGTGTTATTATGATAAAAGATAAAATTAATAAAATCAATAATAACGATAATAAAAATAACAACAATATCAATAATAAAAATAACATAATTATAACAAAAGCTACTATAAATGACATTAATGAACTTTGTAATTTATTAAATGATTTATTTTCAATTGAAAAAGATTTTACACCTAATTACGAAAAGCAGAAAAAAGGATTATTGGAAATTATAAATAGCAACAATAGTATTATATTTGTAGCAAAAAAGAACTTTGATAATAAAAATAATAATAATAATAACAAAATTATAGGAATGGTATCTTTACAAATACTTATATCCACAGCAGAAGGAGGGAAAGTAGGTTTATTAGAAGATTTAATTATAAATAAAAATTGTAGAAATAAAGGAATAGGCACTAAATTAATTAAAACTGTTGAAGAATATTGTATTAAAAATAATTTATTAAGATTATCATTGTTATCTGATAAAAATAATAAAAATGCTTTATTATTTTACAAATCTAAAAATTATAATACTACTAATTTAATATGTTTAAGGAAAAAGTTTGGTGAATAAAAAATGGGAGTGCAATTTAATGATTTAATACCTAAGGAGGAAATATCTTTTAATTATTTAAAAAATAAAACTGTTGCAATAGATTCTCTAAATATTATTTATCAATTTTTATCAAGTATTAGATTACAAGATGGAACACCACTTAGAAACTCAAAAGGAGAAATTACTTCACCGTACAATGGAATATTTTATAAAACAGTTTATATGTTAGAAAGAGATATAACTCCAATATGGGTATTTGATGGAAAACCATCTGATTTAAAACAAAAAACACAAGAAAACAGAAAAAAGGCAAAAGAAGAAGCTTCAACAAATTACCATAGTGCTAAGTTAAATAATAATATTGAAGATATGAAAAAATATGCTAAAAGAGTTAATTATTTAGAAAAAGATACTATTAAAAACTGTAAAGAGTTGTTATCTCTTATGGGAATACCATATATTGAAGCAATATCTGAGGGAGAAGGACAGTGTGCATATATGGTAAAAAAGGGAGATGCTTTTTGTGTTGTTAGTCAAGATTATGATGCTTTACTATATGGTGCTACTAATACAGTTAGAAATATGACTTCAACTAATAAACCTATGGAGTTAGTAGAAATTAATAAAGTTTTAAATAGTTTAAATATTAGTTTAGATGATTTAATTAATATAGCAATATTAATAGGAACAGATTACAACATAGGAGGAGTTAAAGGTATTGGACCTAAAAAAGCACTTAAAATAGTTAAAGAGAAAAAAATTGAACAATATATTAAACATATAGAAAATTATGAAGAAATATATAATATATTTAAAAATCCAAAAATTAAGAAATATTCAAAAAATGAAATTAAATTAAAAAAACCAAATATTGAAAAATTAGAAAAATTTTTAATTGATAGATTTGATTTTTCACATAATAGAATTATGCCGACAATAAAAAAATTAGACAATATATTAAATAAAAAAAGAAGTCAAACTTCATTAGATAATTGGTTTTAGGTGAGATATATATGGTATTAAAAGTATATAGAATTGACAAATTTAAAAGTGATAATTTTTTAATAAATTTATTATTATTTATTTTAGCAATAGTATTATTTATAATATTAATAATTCCATTATTGTTATTAGGTTTATTAGCAGTAATTATTTATTTTGGTTATAAAGTACATAAACAAATTAAAAATTTTATAAAGAAATTAAAAACTAAAAAAATAAAAATAGAAGACAATAGTAATAATGGAGAAGTTATTGTAAAAACTCCTGAAAAAATACCTATTATTACTGAAAATATGGAAACTACCACTATTCCAAATAAACAATTGGAAAATATAGGGGGACCACTTACAATTAATAAAAATGTAAATATTAATAATGATAATATTAATAATATTAACAATAATATAAATACAGACATTAATAATAATACTAATAATAATTTAATAAATAAAAATAAAAATAAAAAATACAGTGAAGAAACAGAAACATTTGTAAATTATTTGTTAAATAAAGGATTAACTTTAAAAGACAATATAATATATTATTTAGATAAATCAGTTTATCCAGTTTATAAAAAAACATATCCTGTTAATGAAATTATAAGATTATATGAAATAAAGCCAGAAGAAGATATAATTATATTAGGTTTAAAAGGAACACCAGATAATCCTAAAAGAACATATTTAATTCCAACAGAAAAATCAAAAGAAAGAATGAGTATAAGTGATTTAGGTCAATATATGATTAACATTAATAACCTTTAAATACTATCTTTTAATAATTCATCTATTTTCTCAGTTATTTCGTCAATTCCATTTTCACTAAGAGGGGCAGGTATTGTTTTATTATTATTTTCATATATTTTTTTAGCAAGGCTTCTAAATACATTTGCAATTTCACTATTTGGAGCATTTTCAATAACTGTTTTTTTATAAATTTCGCTTTTTATAATTGTATTACTAATAGGTATTTTACCAATAACAGAAGTTCCTATTTTATTGGCAAAATTTTCTACAATAGATGGTTCATTTATTACACTTCTACCATTATAAATAATACCGCTAAGAGCTACTTTTCCTTTATTTGTATATCTTTTAATTCCTTTACATATATTATTTGCAGCATATATTGCCATTGGGTCACAAGTAGTAACAATATATACTTCATCAGCAAGGTGTTTTTGCAGTGGCATGGCAAATCCGCCACATACAACATCTCCTAAAATGTCGTAAATAATTACATCAGGTTTAATTTTATCAAATACATTTAATCTATTTAATACATCAATAGCAGCTATTACTCCTCTACCAGCACAACCAACACCTGGTTCTGGCCCTCCACTTTCAACACAATAAGTATTGTTAAATCCTTTAAACACAATATCGCTAAATTCTATATTATTTATTCCTTTTTTTCTAAGTATGTCTAAAACAGTAGGTATTTTTCCTCCTGTTAAATTTCTCGTAGTATCTGCCTTAGGGTCACAACCAATTACTAAAACTTTTTTATCTAATTCTCCAAGTGCAGCACTAATATTTGAAACTGTTGTAGATTTACCTATTCCTCCTTTACCATAAATACATATTTTTTTAACCAATTAATCACCAATAATATAATTAAATAACAATTTATTAATATTAATAAATTAAATATATATATTACAAATAAATATAAATAAATATAAATAAGTATATAATATTAAATAAATGTATATGTTATATAATATGAATATATAATTATATGAATATATAAATAACATAGGTAATATAATGGTTAAAAAAATAATGGACAAATTAAAATCTAAATTAACAGGTAACAAAGATAAGCCGCCAGTACAAATACCTGTTGAAGATGAGGAGTATGTAGTAATAGGCGAAAAATATAAAGAATATGATTTAGAGGAAGAAGATGAAATAGAAGAAGATAAAACTCCAGAAATTATTAACAATAAAATTATAGAACCTAATTTTAACGAAATAAAAAAACCTACAATAGAAGAAAAAGTTGTAGAAGTTGAAGAGCAAATAATAGAAATTCCTGAAAAGCCAGAAATTCCAAAATTATTAGTAATTAAAATAAATAGACCGGAAGATTTTAATTTATCAAAATCATGTATTGAACATGAAATAGTATTAATAAATTTAGAAAATATCCCTATTGAAACAATAGCTAAAGAGTTTTCTGATTTTAAAGGATATATGGAAACTATGGACTATAAAGTAGGTAAAATTAATGAATATACAATTATCGGCGTAAAAAATAATATTAATATTGATAAATACCCTCTATCAAATATGAATTAAACTATTACTGGTGAAATAATTAAAATAGCCATAACAGGTACTCCTTCAGTTGGAAAATCTACAATATCAAAATTATTAGTAGATAGGTTAAATAATGCCATAAAAGATAATAACAATAGATATAAATATATAGATATTACTACATTAGTTAAAGAAAAAAATCTATATATTGAAAAAGACGACAATATGGATTCTTACGTTGTAGATTTTAATAAACTTCAAAATTATATTGATAATACATACAATAATAAAAATATCATATTAGATGGACATGTTAGTCATTTGTTAAATGTAGATTACACTATTGTTCTTAGATGTGCTCCAAACATATTATTTGATAGACTACAAAAAAGAAATTATTCTGAAAATAAAATTTATGAAAATATTGGTGCTGAATGTTTAGATGTGTGTCTTATTGAAGCACTAGATAATTGTAATTTAGTATATGAAATAGATACAACTAATAAAACTATTGGAGAAATATTGTTAGAATTAGAAAATGCCATAAATAATAAATTAATTAAAAAAGGAGTAGTTAGCTGGTTAGAAGATTACTTTTATTTAATGAAATAATTAATAATAAAAAATAAAATAAAAAATATAAAATAAAAAATAATAAAAAATAATAATTAAAATATGGTGATAAATTGTTATACGTTGTAGGCCATAAAAATCCTGACACTGACAGTATTTGTTCAGCAATAGTTTTAGCTCATTTTTTAAATGGCGTTCCAGCAAAATTAGGAAATATAAATCCTGAAACAGAATATGTATTAAAAAAATTTGGAGTTATGGAGCCGGAAACAATTAAATCTGCAAAAGGTAAAGAAATTATATTAGTTGACCATTCTGAAAAATCTCAAACAATAGATGATTTAGAGGAAGGTAAATTAATAGGTATAATTGACCACCATAAAATAGGTATTTCCACATCTGAACCAATATTATATATATCTAAATCATTAGGTTCTACGGCATCTATAATTGCTGAGTTATGTTTTAAAAATATAATGGACTATATCGGAGGGGAAAATAAAGAATTAAAACCTGATTTAGCAGGATTATTATTATCTGCAATAATATCAGATACAATTTTATTTAAATCACCTACAACAACAGAATTAGATAAAATATTAGCGGAAAAACTTTGTAAAATTGCAAATATTAATAATTTAGAAGAGTTTGGAATGGAAATATTAAAAGCTAAATCCTCAGTAGGAAATATGGCCCCAGAAGAAATTGTTAGTATAGATTATAAAGATTTTGAATTTAACAGTCATAAAATAGGCATAGGACAAGTTGAAGTAATAGACGTTAAAGAAGTTGAAAAGAAAAAGGACGACATATTAAAAATATTAAATGAAAAATTAGAAAAAGAAGGTTACGAATTACTATTATTCCTTATTACTGATATTATGAAAGAAGGAAGTGAAGTATTAGTTGTAGGAGATAAAGAAACATTTGAAAAAATATATGGTGTTAAATTAGAAAATGACACAGTATTTTTAGAAGGAGTTATGAGTAGAAAAAAACAAGTAGTGCCTCCATTAGAACAATATTATTCAAAATAATTTATATATGGATAATATATAATATACAATATATTATAAAAATTAAATTAATTATTTAAAATATATTATTTTTTGTTTTTATTTTAACTATTTTTATATTTTAAGTAGACGTTTAACTATTTTAGTGATATTATGGAAATTAATAACTGGAAAACATATTATAATAAAATTATGAATGATTTTAAATTTAATAAAGAAGATGACTTAAAAAGTGCCTATATTTTAAAAGATATAATTAATAAAGAACAAAATAATATATCTACGGATATTTTAAAAAAAATTATAGAAAATAAAGAAATATATATATTTGGAGCTGGACCATCTTTAAAAAAACATATTAATCAGTATTTAAAAGAAATAAATAGTAAAAATAAACAAAATGATAAAATAACAGTAGTAATTGCTGCTGATGGTGCTACAAAAGCATTATTGGAAAAAAATATTATTCCAGACATAATTGTTTCAGATTTAGATGGGGATTTAAATAGTATTTATTATTGTAATAATAAAGGGTCTATTATTGTCATTCATGCCCATGGAGACAATATTAATTTAATAAAAGAGCATACTCCAAAATTAAAAAATATTATGGGAAGTTACCAATATCCAATAGAAATAGAAAATTTAATAAATTATGGCGGATTTACTGATGGAGATAGATGTTGTTTTTTAGCTGAAAAATTTAACGGAAAAAAACTAATATTAGGAGGAATGGATTTTGGAGAATATATTACAAAATATTCTCGTCCAAATATTAAAAATGAAGTTGAAAAAGGAGATGAAATTAAAATAAAAAAGTTAAAATATGGTGAAGAATTAGTAAAATGGCTAAAAGAAAATGGAAATTGTAAAATAGAATTTATGAAATGATATAATCACGATAATGATAATAATAATGATAATAATAATGATAATAATAATGTATAATGATATAATAACAAAAATATCTAATGTAATAAATATAATAATAAATAATAATAGTAATAATATAGAACAATACAGAAATAATAAAATACAATATTTAATAAATACAAATAAATATATTGTATGTTATAATTTATCTATAATTGCATTTTTATAAAGACATATAATAATAATAATAAAACAGTGATAAAATGATAAGTGACAATTTAAAAAAAGGAGTTTCAAGAGCTCCAAATAGAAGTTTATTAAAAGCATGTGGATATACAGATGAAGAAATAGAAAGACCATTTATAGGCGTTGTAAATAGTTTTACAGAAGTAGTTCCAGGACATGTTCATTTAAACACTCTTTCAGAAGCTGTTAAAAAAGGAGTTTATGCTAATGGAGGAACACCTTTTGAATTTAATACAATGGCTGTTTGTGATGGTATTGCAATGGGTCATGAAGGTATGAGATACTCTCTTCCGTCAAGAGAAATAATTGCAGATACTGTTGAAAGTATGGCAAAAGCTCATGGTTTTGATGGATTAGTATTAATACCTTCATGTGATAAAATTGTTCCAGGTATGATAATGGGGGCTCTTAGATTAAATATTCCATTTATTGTAGTAACTGGAGGTCCAATGTTGCCTGGAGAATTACATGGTAAAAAATACGACCTTATTAGTGTATTTGAAGGTGTTGGAGAATATAATGCAGGTAAAATAACAGAAGAAGAATTAAAAGAACTAGAAAATTGTGCCTGTCCAGGAGTAGGTAGTTGTGCAGGATTATTTACAGCTAATAGTATGGCATGTTTAACAGAAGCATTAGGTTTATCCCTTCCAATGTGTGCAACTACTCATGCTACTGATGGAGAAAAAGTAAGAATTGCTAAAAGAAGTGGTATGAAAATAGTGCAATTAGTTAAAGAAAATATAAAACCAACAGACATATTAACAAAACAATCTTTTGAAAATGCAATATTAGTAGATTTAGCTCTCGGAGGTTCTTCAAATACTACATTACATATTCCAGCTCTTGCCCATGAAATTGAAGAAGATTTTATAACTCTTGATGATTTTGACAGATTAAGTGATGCTGTTCCACATATTGCTTCATTAAGACCAGGTGGAGACCACTTTATATATGATTTACACAGAGCTGGCGGTATTCCAGCAGTGTTAAAAGTATTAGAAAATGTTGTTAGAGATGAAAAAACTGTAAGTGGCAAAACAATTAAAGAAATAATAAAAGATGTAAAATATATTGATTACAACATTATTAGGCCAGTTGATAAACCAGTACATGAAACAGCAGGATTAAGAATATTAAAAGGAAATCTTGCACCATGTGGTTGTGTTGTAAAAATATCTGCTGTAAATCCTAAAATGTATAAACATAGCGGTCCAGCAAGAGTATTTAATTCAGAAGAAGACAGTATTAAAGCCATACTTAGTGGAGATATTAAAGAAGGAGATGTTGTTGTAATTAGATATGAAGGTCCAGCAGGAGGGCCGGGAATGAGAGAAATGTTAAGTCCTACTTCTGCGATATGTGGTATGGGATTAGGAGATTCTGTCGCCCTTATTACAGATGGTAGATTTAGCGGAGGTAGTAGAGGTCCATGTATTGGTCATATTTCACCTGAAGCCATAGCAGGAGGACCTATTGCAATAATTGAAGAAGGAGACATAATTGAAATAGATATGATTGGAAAATCTATAAACTTAAAATTAAGCGATGAAGAAATAAACAATAGATTATCAAATTGGAAAAAACCAGATTTAAAAGTTAAAAAAGGATATATAGCACGATATGCTAAATTAGTAACTTCTGCCAATTGTGGAGCTGTTTTAAAATAGATTATTAATATTATTTTTTATTTTATTTACTATTACTATTACTATTACTATTACTATTTTATTTTATTTTATTTTAAAATTAATTTACTTTTTATCAGTCTTAATAGCGTTAATTCATATTATATGAATTAAATATCATAATAGAAAAATATATATACTTTATTAATGAAATAAAATATTATTAATTTTTTATTAAATTATATTTTTACATTAAAATATTAACAGGTGAAAAATTGAAAAATATGTTAAAGATATTTGGAGTAATAATGCTAATTGGAGTATTATTAGCTTCACAAGTAGGTATGGCTAAAAGTATTAATGTATCAAATGACGAGATTAAAACAGAAGGGGTTAAAAATATAATAATATTAGTTGGAGATGGTATGGGTTTTAGTCAATTACAACTAACTAGGGAAACTTATGGCCATTTAGCTATGGAAGATATGCCAAGTACGGGATTTGAATTAACAGATTCATTAAGTGGAGAAGTTACAGATTCAGCAGCAGCAGGTACAGCAATTGCTACTGGTTTTAAAACTTATAATGGTATGATATCTACTGTAAGAGATAATGGAGTTAAAAATGTTACAACAATGTTAGAGTTAGCAAAAGAATGCGGTAAATCAACAGGATTAGTAACTACAACAAGAATTACACATGCTACACCAGCAGTATTTGCTTCCCATGTTGAAGATAGAGATAGTGAAAAAGAAATAGCTCCTCAATTATTAAATCATAAAGTAAATGTATTATTTGGAGGAGGTAAAAAATATTTTAATGAAGATTTATTAAAAGTTGCAGAAGAAAAAGGATATGATATTGCATATAATAATAATAGTTTAAATTCATTAAATAGTAAATATTCATTAGGGTTATTTGCAGATAGTCATATACCTTATGTATTAGATAGAGATAACAATACACCAAGTTTAAAAGATATGACTAAAAAAGCTGTTGAGTTATTGGATAAAAATAATAATGGAAATGGATTTTTCTTAATGGTAGAAGGAGGAAGAATTGACCATGCAAGTCATGGAAATGACATTGCATCAGTATTAGCTGAAACAAAAGATTTTGACGAAGCTGTAAGTTATTGTTTAGATTATGCTAAGAAAAATGGAGATACATTAGTTGTAGTTTTAGCAGACCATGAAACAGGAGGATTAGCCGTAGGAACTGGATATGGGGACCCAGTAAAAGAAGATAAAATATTAGGTATTAAAGCTAGTACAGGAGTAATGGCTAATGAAATAAAAAATGGTAAAACACCTAATGAAGTTTTAAAAGAATATGCAAATATGCCACTAACAAGTGATGAAATTAAACAAATTGAAGAAGCTAAAAATTCAGAAAATAAATATGCTTTATCTAATAAAATTGCAGATATTATCAATAATAAAGTAGGAGTTGGTTTTATATCTCATAAACATACAGGAGTTCCAGTTCCTCTTATAGTATATGGTCCAGGTTCTGAAAAATTTAGAGGATTTACACACCATGTTGAAACAAGTAAACTGATTACAAAAATGATGTTATTTGGCAGTAAAAATATGAACCTTGGTAGCTATGGAATAAGTAGTTTAAAAGGAGATGCTAACGGCGATTATAAAATAACTAATGTTGATGCATATATTACATTAATGAATTATGTTGGTGGAGATGCCAATACTGAAGTAGAAAAAAAGGTTGATATGGACAACAATGGACTAATTGATTACAATGATGTAGCGTTAATATTGAAAAAAGCTGAAGCTTAAATTTAATAATGGATTTTTATTAGTTTATATTTTATTTTTATTTTATTTTTTATAATTATAAGTTATTTTTAGTTATTTTTCATTTATATATTATATTTAATAACCTATATTCTTTTAAATTTAAAATTTATAAATTTATTAATAAAATACCTATTAGTTTTTTTAATAAATATATTTATATACAAAAATTTAAAATTATATATTATTATTAAGTTATTTTTAACAAACTAAATATATTAAACATATAGGTTATTAATTTTATTAATAATATATTGGTGATATAGTGGAAATAAAAGCTATGGATAAATTAATGAATAAATTTTCCAATAGAAAAGACGAATTGTATGCCCAAAAAGAAGAAGGAAAAAAAGTATTTGGGTTATTTTGTTCTTTTGTGCCTATTGAATT
>Ga0256840_1003553_pt1 | contig 12474 bp, 12 predicted proteins | sample 355202metaG_FD_185969 | JGI IMG/M metagenome (GOLD analysis project Ga0256840, IMG submission 185969) | Hydrothermal vent microbial communities from Mid Atlantic Ridge, Atlantic Ocean - 355-202 | ecosystem: Environmental > Aquatic > Marine > Hydrothermal vents | place: Atlantic Ocean: Mid...
GTTCTTTATCCTTATCTGTACATGTAAAGCCAAAAGACTCAAATTTTTCACGCTCACCAAAAACAAAGTGCATACTCTCATAAAAGCCACTATATGCTGCTTTATAGCGATAATTACGACATTTTTGATACTCATAATAATCGTCATTAAAACGAAATGCCTCAGCAAGAACAAAAGGCTTTGAGGGAATGTTATCAATACCGACAAGACGTACAATTTCTTCAATTAAATCTTGTTTATTTACCACATCATGACGGTGACGTGGTATTGTTACTGAAAAGTTATCACCTTTTGAGTTTTCAACACCAAAGCCTAAATTTTTCAAAATCTTAGTGACAGTCGTTTTATCAATATCTGCGCCAATAAATGCATTTATTGTTGAAGTACTAATGCTTACATGCAAGGGTGTATAATCTTGTAATATATCAAGGCTTCCTGCATAAACACTTGTCTTACTATGCGCTTCAAGAAGTGTAAAGAAGTAGCTTAATCCCAAATCTAAACTTGGCTCGCTCCCTCTTGATGTTCGATAAAAAAACGCATCACTTTTTTGCTTACTTTCGGACATTTTTCTTGAAATAATATCGGGTGCAATATAACTCGCTTCAATAAAAGCTTCTGCTGTATTATCAGTTATACATGTCCCCTCTTCTTGAATGACACCAACAGTTGATGCTTTTGACTTTACACAAGAAACTGTGCTAAAACCATTATCATTGCCTAAAGCTATCTCGATTTTTTCATCATCATTGAGCGCAAAACATGAACGATTATAAGCACGCAAGATAACACCTGTAGAGTGAGTCGAATAGAGTAATAGTCCTGCTATATCCGAACCATAACTTTCATCAATCTGTGCTAAACGCAAGGCAACACGCTTGGGCAAAACGATATCTTCAATATCAACCGCACGAAATGATAAATCAGCATCAATACTATCATGCTGTACCAAATGCGCAAGACGACCCATACCAATAAGACCATCTTTATCAGTATCCACAATAATCTCACGAAGTTTGCGATCATATGCTGCGCATAAATCACGTGCAACGCCATAAATACTGAGACAATCTCCACGGTTTGCAGTCAGTTCAATCTCTATCTTGTCATCATTGAGATAGATATTTTCACTTAACTCTGAGCCTAATTCTAAGACCCCTAAACTCTCATCAAGAATCATAATCCCATCTTCAAGCGGAGGCAGACCTATCTCAGTTGAAGAGCAGATCATTCCCTCACTATCAACGCCTCGAAGCTGCACAGGTTTAATCTCTAAACCACTTGGCATTTTTGCACCAATAGTTGCTACTGCCACTTTAATGCCTGCACGGACATTCGAAGCACCACAAACAATTTGGCGAACGCCTCCGCCAATATCTACCTTACAGATATTTAACTTATCTGCATCAGGATGCTTCTCACATTCTAAAACTTCTCCAACAAGAATTTTTGCAGGAACCCTATATGATTCTACGCTATCAACTTCAAGTCCTATAGCATTTAAGGTTTTACATAAATCTTGTGTGGAAATATCTTCTATATCAATCCACTCATTTAACCAGCTTTTTGTTACAATCATTTCATCTGCTCCAATAGTCTGATGTCACCTTCAAAAAGTGAACGCAAGTCTCCGATATGATGAATCAACATCGCAAAACGCTCAACACCCAAACCAAAAGCATATCCACTCACATCTTTATAGCCAACTGCATCAAAAACATTTGAATCTACGATACCACAACCAAGGACTTCTAACCAACCTGTTTTAGAGCAGACCCGACAGCCGTCACCCTTACAAAAAATGCAACTAATATCTACTTCAGCAGAAGGTTCTGTAAACGGAAAAAAACTAGGACGAAAACGCACTGCAACCTCACCAAACATATATTTTAAAAAGTCTTCTAAAATATATTTTAAATTAGCAAAAGAGACTGTCCCTTCCTTATCTACTAAAAGACCCTCCACCTGATGAAACATCGGAGTATGCGTCAAATCATAATCACGGCGAAATACACTTCCAGGAGCAATCATCCGAATAGGTGGTGTGGTATGTAACATTGTACGAATTTGAACGGGTGAGGTGTGTGTACGCAATAACATCTCATCTTTAAAATAAAAAGTATCTTGCATATCACGCGCAGGATGATATTTTGGAAGGTTAAGCGCTTCAAAATTATGAAAATCATCTTCTACCATAGGACCCGTTTGAACCGTAAAGTTCATTGATATAAAATAATCAACAATCTTGTCCATGGTCTCATTTACAGGGTGTAAGGCTCCGCGAGATGATTGTTGTGAATAGAGTGACACATCAATTGCTTCAGCTTTCATAGCGCGGGAGAGTTCTTGCGTCTGTAAATTCATTCTACATTCACTTAAAAGTGACATTAAATCGCTCTTATAGATATTTAACTCTTTAGCAATACCTGCTTTTTCTTCATTTGGAGCTGTTTTCATCTTAGCAAACTCTTTTGCAAGAACTCCTTTTTTTCCAAAGATACCAATACGTATCTCTTCTAACTTTTCAACACTTTGCGCGGTTTTTATCGCGTCATACCACTCTTTCAATACAGAAACTCCAATAGACTTTTATAAAAAGTCGAGTATAAAATTACGCGTATTTTATTTAAAAGTCTATTATAAACAGCTTCATATTAAAATTTAAGATTTATATCTTTACATGTAAGATACAATTAGGAAAACAAAAATAGGAAAAACCATGTGTATATTTTGCAAAATAGTCAATAAAGAAATTCCGTCAAATCTCGTTTTAGAAGATGAAAACTTCTATGCTTTTCACGACATAAATCCTAAAGCTCCCGTTCATATTCTTATAATCCCTAAATTACATGTAGATAGTTTCAATGAAGCTTCAGCAGAGATGATGGGTAAAATGACTCCGTTTATTCAAGACGTTGCCAATCATGTAGGGATAGAAAAAAGTGGCTACCGTGTTATAACAAACATTGGAGATAATGGAGGTCAAGAAGTAAAACACTTGCATATCCATCTTCTTGGTGGCGCTAAACTTTCATGGTCACATTTTACGGATGCGGACCCTAAAGATTTTCTTTAGGGCACTTCTAAGAATTTTGATTCTTTATGAGTTACTTCACTTTTTATAAATCTAAATTCTTTAAATAATTTTCAAAATAAACAACTTGCTCCATCGTTCGCAATGTTGCAGTACCGCCTTGTGAAGTTCTGGCATTCATGGAGTGTTCTATCTCTAAATACTGCATCACATCTTCTTTGATACGATTATCAATCTTATGCAGTTCATTAAATTCTAAATCACTAATATCAATCCCTAACTCTTCAGATTTTGCAACAGCTTTTCCTGTAATAAAATGCGCTTCACGAAAAGGAATATCACAGTGCTCTACAAGATAATCTGCAAGGTCTGTAGCACTTAAATGCCCTACCTTGCACGCCTTATACATATTATCACTTTTGATAGTCATGGTTTTTAGTGCTTCGCGAAGAATTTCCAAAGAGATTTCTGCCGTTTCAACGCTATCAAATACACCCTCTTTATCTTCTTGAGTATCTTTGTTGTAAGCGAGTGGCAAGCCTTTCATCACCGTTAAAAGTGCTATAAGGTTACCATTAACGCGCCCAGTTTTTCCTCGTAAAAGTTCAGGAACATCAGGGTTTTTCTTTTGTGGCATAATAGATGAGCCTGTCGAGTACTCATCACTAAGTTCTACAAAACCAAATTCATAACTTGACCACATTACCAACTCTTCTGATAAACGTGAGATATGCATCATCATTGTTGAAATATTAAACAAAATTTCTAAGGCAAAATCTCTATCACTCACTGTATCGAGGCAATTTACACTAACACTTGAAAAACCTAACTCTTGCGCTGTCATTTCACGGTTTATATTATGAGGTGTTCCTGCTAGTGCTGCACACCCTAAGGGTGAGATATTATTGCGTTTTCGAGAGCTTTCAAAACGCTCGATGTCACGCTTAAACATAGAGTTATAAGCAAGAAGATGAAAAGCAAAGTTAATAGGCTGGGCATGTTGTAGATGTGTCATACCAGGTAATAAAGTTTCGCTATTTTTTGAAGCAATCTCTGTAATAACTTCCATCAAAGATTTTATAGCTTGTGTGATTTCTCTGTTTTTACGCAAAACATAACGGCGAAAATCTACCGCAACCTGATCATTACGACTTCGGGCGGTATGAAGTTTTTTACCTGTATCACCGATAAGAGAAGTTAAACGCTTCTCTATAGCCATATGAAGATCTTCATCACTAATTTTCCACTCAAAACTACCATCTTCTATTTCGATAAGTACCTGAGCCATGCCATTTTGAATCTCTTTTAACTCATCTTGAGTTAAAATACCTTGTGCACATAGCATTGCAGCATGTGCTAGTGAACCTTCAATATCTTCACGATACAGTTTACGATCATACATTATTGACGCATTAAAATCATCTAAGAGTGACGAAGCACCTGATGAAAAACGTCCGGACCACATTTTGTCCATAAAATCTCCAAATTATAAAAAGTTAACCAAAATTATGCAATAAAGAACAATAAATAGACGATTTTTTCAGTTTTCTATTGCATAATTTGGGTTCAATATTTTAGCGAAAAAGAAAAAAAACTGCGACCTAATCAGTCTAAAGCAGGAACTTTAGCACTATCTTTAGCATATTCCACAAGAAAGTCTTTAAGATGTTTAGATTTTTTCTGATAATTTTTACTTTTAAAATATTTCCAAGAGTCTTCTGCTTTTTTACTCTCTAGGTGTAATTTCGCTAAATTTTCACCATTAGATTTCATGATTTTTTTCCAAGTATGCTTGTCATTCAAGAAGACAATTTCCTCTCCATTGTCATGGCATTTTTTACACTTTTCAATATACTCTTTTTGACCCTTATAAACTCTTGCATCTAATGTTGTTAATATAAAAATCGCTAAACTCGATAAAACAAAAAAACTTTTTTTCATATAACCAACACCTTTTAAATAAGATTTACCACGATCATACTACATTAGCAATTATAACATATTGCTTAAGAGCTTAAAGGCGTGCATAAAAATATGTTAAATAATTTATATAAGGTCAGTTGCCTCATTTGCCATAACTTCTGCACGTGCTAGCACATCTTTTGCGCCGCGCTTTATCATACCCTCAGCCATAGAACGACCAACATTCATAAAATCATTTTTACTTATAATTTTTGTTTCTGACATAATTTCTGATCCATCTGGCATTCCAAGAATAGATTTAATCAAAACTTCATTATTCTCAATTATCTCGGCATTAATACCGATAGGAACTTGGCAACCACCCTCTAAAGTATCGACAAATTCACGCTCTATGGTTGTTACAATTTGACTATCTTCATTGTTTAAGCCTTGTATAATTTTAACAATTTCAGGATTATTGATACATTGAATGCCTAAAGCTGCTTGACCCATTGCAGGTATCATTTCATCAAGAGAGATAGGATAAACATGCTCAACCAAATCAAGAAGACCTAAGCGATTAATACCTGCTGATGCGAGGATAATAGCGTCATATTGCCCATCTTTTAGTTTTTGAATACGGGTATTTACATTCCCTCGAAGCCATTTAATTTTTAAATCAGGTCTGTCTCTTAGAAGTTGCATTTGGCGACGTAGCGATGATGTTCCTACGACAGCACCTTTTGGAAGATCCTTAAGATTTTCATATTTATCACTCAACATCGCATCACGCACATCTTCACGCTCAGTAATAGCAACTAAAGGAAGCTCATCAGGAAGCTTTGTCGGTACATCTTTAAGTGAATGCACTGCAATATGAGCCTCTCCACGAAGCATAGACTCCTCTAGCTCTTTGAGAAAAAGTCCTTTTCCTCCAATCTTAGCAAGAGGTGCATCAAGAATTTTATCACCTAATGATTTCATAGGAAGAAGTTCTACTTGCAAGCCAGGATTGAGTTCTTCTAAGCGTGCTTGTATGTGAATGCTTTGCCATATGGCAAGTTTGCTCTCACGTGTTGCGATGATAAGTTTTTTCATTATTTACTTAACCTTAACTGCTCTAAATTTTGCTTTTGTAGCATCTTTTCTTCCATCAAAAAACATTGTTGGGGTTCCATTAACCATCATGCTTTGAGCAACCTCCATATCAAATGCAGAGTGTTTTTTTACCTCTTTTGCAGCGATATCTTTAAGCGTAATTTTTGCTCCTATCATTTTATTGTAAGCATCAAGAATTTTTTGATTATCTTTTTCGCGTGCTCCAATTTTTGTTTTGTACATTCCTAAGACAGCATCTTTACGACCTTGAAACTCTGCTACAAGTGCTGCCTTGGTCAATGCTATAGAAGCAGGATGCAAGGACACTAAAGGTAAATGATAATAATATACTGCAAATTTATTTGGATATTTTTTCATATAATTGATAGCTTTTGGCACAAATTTACGACAAAATGGGCACAAAGGATCAGAAAAAATTGCCACCTTATGTTCTGCATTTTCATTTCCATAAATTAAATTAGACTTTTTGTAATACTCTGGTTTAAAATCAGGAGCAATAGAGTTTTTCAACTGTTCGCCAGTTTTGATATTAGTCAAATCTGAAGTAAGATAATCTCCACTTACAAAATAGACCATACGCTGTGTAATAGGTCGTTCACTCTTTCCTTGCTTCACAGTTGCTTTAAGGTTAAGAACCATAGCATCCCAGCCCTTAGGGCTTTTAAGTGCTTTTTTATCGACAACCTTGACTTTTAAAGTTTTAACCGAAGGGTTAGCGCTAATCTGCTTTGTTAAAAACGCTTCTACTTCTGCGTTTGTTGCCGCTATAAGGCTAGTCCCTACTAATGCTATCGCTGATAATTTCAACATCAATGACATTGTCGTCCTTTGTATAATTTGAATTTGATTCTTTTGGTTTAGAATTGTATTTTGCCGAAAAACGGTTAACCAACATACTCGTAAATACTGAAAATTGTAAAAGTATGCCAATTATATCCGTTAGAAATCCTGGAATAATCAATAAAATAGCACCGAGAAGCGTAAAAACATTTAGCTCTTGAAACTTTTGCAGATCAATCTGTCTTGTAGAAACTGCTTGCATATTTTCTACCAAAGTTGCTTGAAAGTGAAAAAGTATATAGATACCGATAAAAGCACTGAAAATTATCTCACCAAAAGTATTCAGTCCACCAATTTCAGATGAGATATTAACAGATACTAAAACTTCAAAAAAAAGATAAAGAAGAAAATAGATCATTTCACAATATCCATAACGCCATCAAAGGCCTTAGAGGCCTCAATTACTATTTTTTTATCTTTTTTTCTATCAAAGAGTTGTACATTCCCATTTACAAGCTCTTTTCCAATGATAAGAGTATAAGGAAATCCAATAAGCTCCGCATCTTTCATCTTGAAACCAAAACGCTCTTTTCTATCATCAATCATCACTTCAAGACCAGCTTTTCTAAACGCCGCATAGAGCTTTTCACCTAAGGCAAACTGCTCTTCATCTTTTATATTTGAAACCATAATATTGAGCGTATATGGGGCTGTCTCTTTTGTCCAGACGCAGCCTTTTTCATCATGATGCTGTTCGATCACAGCAGCTATTAAACGACTCACTCCCATACCATAAGTTCCCATAATCAAAGGTACAGACTGTCCTTTTTCATTTAGAAACTCTGCCTTAAGAGCCTTAGAATATGTTGTACCAAGTTTAAAAATATGCCCTACTTCTATACCCTTAGTAAAAGAGAGTGTTCCATTACAATGAGGACAGCCATCACCCTCTTGCACTTGTGCCAAATCAGCAAACTCAGCCTCTTTTAATACCTTCATATCAACGCCAACATAATGGTAATCAACTTCATTCGCACCACAAATCATTGAGTCCGCATTTTGAAGTGCTTCATCAAAGATACATGCAAAATTATTCATATCCAAAGGACCCATAAAGCCTGCTACTAAACCAGCATCTTTAAGTTCTTCTTCACTTACATCCATAAGCTCTAAAGCTTTAGCAGCATTTGTGGCTTTTACCTCTTGCAAGGTGTCACTCCCTCTTAAAAAGAAAAGGACTATCTTCTCCTCTTCTTCATAGATAGCACGCATTGCAATAGTTTTAACAGTATAAAAAGAATCAATTTTAAAGAAATTACTTAAATCTTCAATAGATTTGATATTTGGCGTCTTAAACTTATTAAAATCTGCTTCAGGAGCCTCAGGGATTTCACTTCGCTGTGAACGTAACGCTGCCTCTATATTTGCACCATACTCACAATGACTACAAATTGCGATAGTATCTTCACCGCTATCAGCGATAACCATAAGCTCTTTTGAACCACTCCCACCAATAGCGCCGCTATCTGCTTCAACGATGCGAAATTCCAAGCCTAAGCGCTCTAAGATTCTTTTATATGCTGCTTCCATAGCTTCAAATTCACGATCTAAGTCCTCTTCGTTAGCATGAAAACTATAACCATCTTTCATAATAAACTCCCTAGAACGCATCAGTCCAAAGCGGGGGCGTGCCTCATCTCGAAACTTTGTTTTAATCTGATAAAGATTCATAGGAAGCTGCTTATAGCTTGTCAGACGATTACGAATAACATTCACCATCATCTCTTCGTGAGTTGGTCCTAAAACAAAAAGATTTTCTTTGCGGTCTTTAAAACGGAGCAACTCTTTTCCAAATTTTTCTATACGACCACTCTCTTGCCATAGTTCAGCAGGTGTCACAAAACTAAGTTCAACTTCTTGAGCACCACAACGAGACATCTCATCATTGATAATATTTTCTATCTTACGCAGAACACGTTTTCCTAAAGGAAGATAGTTATAAAGTCCGCTTGCTACTTGTGAAACAAAACCCGCACGCCAAAGTAAAATATGGCTTACTAAAACTGCCTCAGAGGGTGCTTCTTTACTAGTAGGTATAAAAGCTTTAGAAAATCTCATTTGCGCTCCTTATGCATAATATTATCTTCATCAGATTCATTTAGTATTTTTTTTAAAGAGCTAATCATACTATCAGATTTTGACTCTTGAACACTCTGGCGCATTTGTGAACTCAAGTCATGCAATAAACGCTTTACAGACTGTTCGCACGCCTTTTGCAAGGAATCCTTGTACTCTTGAGGAATATAATGCTTCTTTACAACACGCTCCGCTTCAGCTTTTGCGGCATCTGCACCTCTCATATAAAGCTCTTTGATTAAAGGTTCCACAGAGAGACTTTTAAGAGTCTCAAAAAAACTCATAGTATGGCGACCTACTATAGAAAAAGCCGCACGCGCTTCATCTTCGCGTAAGCTCATATTTTCATCTACTATTGTCTTTAAATCATCCACAACATATATGTGAAGATCGGGGCGTTTTTTCACATCAATATCACGTGGAACTGCCATATCAAACCAATAACGATCAAACGAACAATCACCTACCATTGCTTCAGTGATAATCGGCTCCAATGAACTAGTTGCAGTGAAAATCAAATCATACTCATTTATGGCGTGAAACAACTCCTCATAATTGCGGACTCGTGCCTTACATGTAAGAGCAATCTCTTCTGCCTTAGAGCGCGTACGGTTCATAATTGTAATCTCCGCATCATGACGTTGTAAGGTTTTTGCACTAATAACAGACATATCACCTGCACCAATCACAAGAGCATGTTTTCCCTCAAGTGAGCCCACAACTTCATATGCTTTTGCAACTGCCACACTCGCGACTGAAGTCGCTCCTGATGAGATATCTGTGATATTACGAACTTCTGCCGCACATTTAAAGGCATAATGTACCGCGCGTTCAAGTTTTTGACGACAATAAGACCTATCCAAAGCAAAACGATATGCATCTTTAAGTTGTCCCGCTATCTGTGTTTCACCAACAACCATAGAATCTAGTGAACTCGCAACACTAAAAAGATGGTGTATTGCGCCTTGATCATCAAAAACATCCGCCCTGCGTTGTAGCTCCTCTAATGAGATATTTGAATGTTGCGAAAGCATATTAAGACTATGTTTTGTAGCAATATCAACATCTTTACAACTTAATACAATTTCAATACGATTACAGGTAGAAACTAAAAATGTTTCATTTATCATCTCATGAGCATTTACTTTTTCAAGATAATTCGCAAGTGCATCATCATCAACAAAGGCAAGTTTTTCACGGATTTCTAAGGTAGAGTTTTTATGTGTAAAACTAATTGTAAGATAATGCATTAAAAACTTCTCTTCATCATTGTTTCAATAATGACTTTCAGATCAGCATCATCTACTGCCGCAATTGCATCATTACTCAATTTTTGTGCTAGAGCAAATGAACGCTCTATACTTTTATGCTCATTCATCTTCTCTTTAATCCAAAGAGATTCTTGAGAACTTAACTCTTTTTTATGCAGAGATTTTAACTTCTGCTTCTCTTGCTCATTTAAATCATGATAGAGATAAATGTAGGGCAAAGTACATTTACCTTCAACATAATCATGAAGTGCAGGTTTTCCTAAGGTAGCCGTATCAGAAACAATATCTAAAATATCGTCAATAATTTGAAAAGAGAGTCCTAGGTTTTTTCCATATAATGCGTAAGAACTTGCATCTTTTCCTTCTAAAATTGCAGCAGACTTTGCTGCAGCTTCTATAAGTGTTGCTGTCTTAAAGTAAAGCATTTCAAGATAAAGATCTGCATCATCATTAAAGGATTCTGACATCACAACATCCATCATTTCACCCTTGGAGAGTGCAGTAACTGAGTCTGCTATACATTGAGCAATATCTTTATCAAATGCCACTAAAGAACTAAAGCCCTTAGAATATAAAATATCACCGAGCATAATGGCTGTTTTAGAATCTTCAGTCGCATTAACAGAAGCTACACCACGACGAATCGTAGCATCATCAATAACATCATCATGAAGCAAACTTGCTGCGTGAATAAGTTCTACAATCGCACTCAAAAGAGGTGCATCTTCATGGGTATTTGCAATTTTAAAAATCAATTTAGCTCGAAGTCGTTTTCCACCGCTTAAAGTGCTGAAGAGTCTTGTAACTTCATTATACTCTACTTCATCAAGAAGGCTTTTCATTATACTTTCGACACGCTCTAACATTATCTCACTACTCATCTTTTAAATACTCCAACTGTATTTCTTCTTCATCATCTCGAAGAAAAATATCAAACTGACTTTCTTTCTTTTTATAATCAAAATCCGTAAATTTTATAAGAATATACGGTACTTTTATTTTGTATGCAGTAGATGACAAAAGTTTTATGCGAAAACTTTGATTTGTATGATTTAGCTTTAAAACATGCTGTGTCACAATATCATCAAAGTTTCGTAATACAATTAAGTTATCATTTGCATACAGAGTCCATCGAAACTCTAAGAGTCTTTGATTTCCTTCGCTTTTTACTAAAAGTCTCTCTAAGACATCTTTTTTCAATGAAACACTTTTAATAGTTTTCCACTCTTGCGCAAAGCTTACATGTAAGAGTAAGCAGAGAATTGCAAAAGATTTTAAAAACACCTAAACTCTTCTACTCATTTTGTGATAGAACATTACCTACTGATTCTATATAGAGACTTTTTGTCTTCTCTTCAATCTTATCAACATCACTATAAAGACGTTGTAAAATCAGCTCATTAAAGTTTTCACCATGTGCCTCTTCTGCCATCATCTCTAAAACTGCCATACGCTTCATAAGACGTTCTAGTTCTAATTCAGTCAAAATACGACTCGCATTATAGATAATATCTATAAATTTACTATAAGGTGTGCCACCAAAAATATTCTCTTCGTCTTCAAAAAGTGCTTCATACATTTATTATGTCCATTAAAAAATTGATGAATTATACCATTGCTGTGCTTTGTCATGGCATAATCAACTTACAAACTTTAGCGCTAAAGTCTTTTTATCTTATAAACTACTGCGTACAGTAAAGGAATGTAAACTAAATTTAAGACAGTAGCCCACATAATCCCAAAACCAAGTGCTATTGCCATTGGTTGCAAAATCATTGCCTGTCCTGAAGCAAAAAATATCAAGGTTGAAAGCCCAAGAACAGTTGTTATAGAGGTGAGCAATATAGGTCGCAAGCGTGTTTTTGCAAGGCGCATCAGCTCTTCTAAATCTCCAGCTTTTTTTATAAAACTCACCATAATAAGCCCATCATTTACAACTACTCCTATAAGCCCGACTACACCAATAAGCCCCGTCATAGTAAGGTTTAAGTCCATAACAAGATGTCCGATTAAGACGCCCAAAAGTACTAGAGGGGTTGTACTTAAAACGATAAGTGACTGTCTGAGTGAATCAAAAAGCCACACAAGTGTGATTAAAATCAGAACGATAGCCATTGCTGCAGCTTGAGACATCTCTCGCTTTGTTTTGGCATTTTCTTGCTCTTCTCCCTTGATAGTCACTTCAAATCCTGATTTTTTTAAATCCTCAATAGCTGGTTTGAGAGCTTCCAT
>Ga0256840_1003554_pt1 | contig 12472 bp, 17 predicted proteins | sample 355202metaG_FD_185969 | JGI IMG/M metagenome (GOLD analysis project Ga0256840, IMG submission 185969) | Hydrothermal vent microbial communities from Mid Atlantic Ridge, Atlantic Ocean - 355-202 | ecosystem: Environmental > Aquatic > Marine > Hydrothermal vents | place: Atlantic Ocean: Mid...
TAAGCTTTATTTTATTTATCTTTACAAATGCATAACTGGGGGGATTGTATGAGAATGCCACCAATGAAATTTTTAACAATAATCTTGGTTAGTGTCCTGATGGGAGGATGCCTCGGCGGTGGAAATTTCGTATACTCAAAGGGTAAAGTCCTTAAGCCGGGTTCCGAGATCATGTATCCCTTTAAGGGCCCTGCCACTCTGGAAATAGGAGTCTCAGGAAACAGACCGTTCACCTTACTCGTGGTCTCTTCGGACGGCTCGAAAGAACTCTTCAAGCGAACAAATGTAACTGAGGTCAAGGAGACGGTAAAGCTTCCGGAGGGTTCCTGGAAGGTCATCATCAGGAACGAGGGGGAGGATTACTTAAGTCTTGACATAAGCCTCAGAGGGAAGTGACTAGACAAAGTAGTTGATTCAAGCTCATAGATGTGTTTGGATAGGGTCTCTTCACGTTCACCCCTGAGAGGGGTGAGGGCAGAGGAGTCCGATGAGGCCAAAACCCAAAAACCAAAGGAGGTGATAGAGAGTGTTTAAGAAGCTGAATAAAAGAGCTAAATCCAGTTGAGCCAATGTGCATATTTTTTGACAATTGTAGCTTCGACATTTGCACTGTGGAGTGTGCCTTTGGAGAAACTTGTGCACCAGGCCAATGATGTCAGTTGGATTGGGTGGAGATCCTAGCTGTCAGGTAATTGATATATGATACATTTTATTTTTTCTTTTTAAATCTTAGATCTCAATATTGAAGAGTGTAATCCGCGGTGCTAGAAGTGAGGGGCAAGAACATAGGCTCGTACAAAATGATGCTCGCTTTAATTTCTCTGTTCCCTGCCATAGCGGTCGAGATAGACGTTTACAGATTTACCGCCCACTGCCCGGATATTTCAGCTGGAGAGCTCGGCCATCTGATAACTGTCGACCTGCTCGTCAAATGGCTTCCAAATTTAATCAAGTTCCTCCTTGGTTTCCCTAATCTTAACCCTGCTCCTCTCGCGCTTCGGCTCGGACTTCGAGCGGGGCAACGTTTTGCTCCTTCTCTCAAAGCCCTTCACGAGGAGGCGCTACTTCCTCGGCTGGGTTCTTGAGGGGTTGAAGCTTGCCCTGGTTTTCTCCCTTGGAATTGCACTCTCGGGAGCGCTCGCGATGCTGGCTCACGGTTTCGCGGTTAAGAACTATTTCATCGGCTCCCTTGCCCTTTCGCTCTCGCTGATTGGCGTCCTTGGAATCGTCCTGCCCCTAATCCCCCTCGTGACTTCCCGCGATTCCGGAGTCTTCCTCGGGCTGGCCCTCCTGAGGTTCGGGAGAATGGATCTGAGGCGATGGTGATGTTGAGGGTTGAGAGTCTCGTCAAGGTTTATAAGGAAGTTATGGCGTTGGACGGCCTTAACCTGGAGGTTAAGCCGGGTCAGGTTTATGGCTTCCTTGGACCCAACGGTGCTGGTAAGAGCACTACAATACTAAGCACCCTCGGCCTAATCTTTCCCCAGGAGGTTAGGATTGGATTGTTTGGCGAGGAAGTCTTCCAAAATGGAAAGTTCAATGAGGACAGGCTTGTCGAGGCCAAAAAACGCATAGGTGAACTCCTTGACCTTGTTGGTTTGAAGGACGCTCGGAACATAAAGGCGGGCAAGTTCTCGAAGGACATGCGTCAGAGGCTTCTTTTAGCGCAGGCTCTCATCAACGACCCGGAATTGTTAATCCTTGATGAACCCATGACCGGTCTTGACCCGACGGGTATTGCCAGGTTCAAGGATATTATTAGAGAGCAAAGGAAGGCTGGTAAAACAGTATTCTTCTCCAGTCATATTTTAGCTCACGTTGAGGAGGTTTGCGACACTGTTGGGGTTATTGTGAAGGGCAAACTCCGCGTTGAGGATAGTATCGATAACATCAAGGGGAAATTCCTCCGGAAGGCTGGGTACACGATAATCATCGAAACCAACAGGCCTGTGGACTGGAGTTCAGTGGAGTGTGACTCCACTCGGTGAGAACAAATACCGCGTCGTTGCTTCACAGGGCGCGAAAATCCTGACCATGCAGGTGAAAGAACAAGCTTGGAAGAAATCTTCCTCAAAATGGTGGGATGAAACCCCTTTCTTATGTATACTCCTTGATGTTTTGTCAGAGGAATAAAAGAGCAAGAGGTTCAGATGGCTATCATCGTCGAGGTCATCTGTATCTCGGACATCTTCCTTATCTTCTCCGTGATGAACTGGTCAAGGTCCTTGAGCGTGTCGGTCTCGACCTTTACGACGAGATCGTATTCGCCATAGACCACGTAAGCCTCCTTAACCTCCGGCATGGCCAGAAGCTTCTCCATAACTTCCCTTTCCTTTCCAGCGGCCGTCACCATCAAAATAAAAGCCGTCACCATGGCTATCACCAAAAGTATTTTATCGGCGGAGTATTTAAGCTTATCGAGGCCTATGTTCGACCACTTGATAAGCAAAGCTCAACTGGGGCGGTTTTACTCTCACCTGAAATCGCTTGGATTGGACGAAATAGGGCCCTACGCCAAGGGCACGACTAGCTTAATCTTCAGGGCGAGGTTGGATGAAAAAAACGTCATTATAAAGCTTCAACGATCAGATTCCCCGAGGCAGAACTTTATGCGCGAGGCGGAAATCATCCGTGCGATGGAGCCCTTTTCGGTTACCCCACCGCTGATAGCCTATGGCGTCTTTGAGGGCCTTGAGTACCTCATCCGGGAGTTCGCTGAGGGAGAGATAATATTCTATGCGGAGCTTGAAAAACGGCATATCTTCGAGATAGTCGAGAAAACCGCCCTCCTCGACGGGATGGGCCTCGACCACGGCCAGATCCAGGGGGGTAAGCACATAATAATCGACGAGCGCGTTTATCTCATAGACTTCGAGAAGGCCGGCTGGAGGAAGCCGAGGAACCTCACCTCTGCCATGGCGATGATATTTCTCAACGATAATTACATCTCGCACCGCGTCAGGGAGAAGTTCGGTATCGATAGGGAATTTCTGGACGAGATGAGGAACGAAGTTAGAGCTTACAAAAGAACGGGAAGGCTTTCAGGCCTTCTGCGCCTTCTCTCTCGCCTTTAACCTGTCAGAGTACAGTGCCAGGAGCGGCACGACAACCGCCATGGAGATCAGTCCGATCCTGGGGTCCCAGAGGTAGTTAAAGGCTATTATCACGATCACAGCTATACCGGTCATCAGGAACAGGTCCCTGTCGTAGAGCCTCGACTTTGCGAGTATGTTCTGTTCTCTGGCTGTGTAAGCCAGGTACAGGGGTATACCCAGGGATGCGAAGACTATGCCAAGGTATGTCCTGGAGATCATCGAGATGGCAATCCCGACGGCGAGTATTATGCCGATCGCGCTTCCGGTTTTCATGCTCCCACCTGCCCCTTCACTATCGTTCTCCGTCTTTTAAACCTTCCCCGTGCCCACTGTGGTGCCCTGAGGTTAAGCTTATATACTTCTGGGTTCATTATAGAACGGTGATAGCGTTATGAGCAGTATCGAATGGAACCACGAGACCTTTTCTAAGTTCGCCTACTTGGACGACCCTAGGATAAGGGGAAACCTGGTTGCCTACACCCTCACCAAGGCTAACATGAAGGAAGACAGATACGAGAGCATCGTCGTTGTTGAGAATCTGGAAACCGGGGCGAGGCGCTTCATCGAGAACGCCTCCATGCCAAGGATTTCGTCCGACGGCAAAAAGCTCGCCTTCATGCGCCCCAACGAGGAGAAGAAGGAGAGCGAGATATGGGTCGCTGACGTTCAGACCCTGAGCGCAAAGAAGGTTTTGAGCGCTAAAAACGTCCGCTCGATTCAGTGGAACGACGACTCCCGGAGGCTCCTGGTTGTGGGGTTCAAGAGGAGGGACGACGAGGACTTCGTCTTCGACGACGACGTTCCCACCTGGTTTGATGGCATGGGCTTCTTCGACGGCGAGAAAACGACCTTCTGGGTTCTCGACACTGAGAGTGAGGAGGTAATAGATCGGTTTGAGAAGCCGAGGTTTTCGAGCGGAATCTGGCACGGCGATTCCATAGCGGTCAACGTTCCCCACCGCGATGGGAGCAAGCCAGCACTCTTCAAGTTCTACGACATCTACCTCTGGCGGGACGGCGAGGAGGAGAAGCTCTTCGAGGGGGTTTCCTTTGAAGCCGTGGATTCCGACGGGAAAGTCATCCTCCTGAGGGGTAAGAGGGAGAAGAAGTACCTCAGCGAGCACGAGTGGCTCTACATCTGGGACGGAGAGCTCAAGCCGGTCTACGAGGGCCTGCTCGACGTTTACGGCGCGAAGCTCGATGGGGGAAGGGTCTACTTCCTGACGCCGGACGCGGGCAGGGTGAACCTCTGGCTCTGGGATGGGGAGGCCGAGAGAATCGTTGCCGGTGACCACTGGGTATACGGCTTCGATGTCCACGGTGGCAGGGCGGTTCTGCTGATAACGACCGCGACGAGGGTTGCCGAGCTCTACCTCTACGACGGCGAGCTGAAGCAGCTCACCGACTACAACGTGCCGATATTCGAGAGGCTCAAGACCTTTGAGCCGAGGCACTTCCGCTTCAAGTCCCTTGACCTTGAGATAGACGGCTGGTACCTCAAACCGAAGCTGAAGGAGGGGGAGAAGGCGCCGGTTATAGTCTTCGTCCACGGCGGGCCGAAGGGTATGTACGGTTACAGGTTCGTTTACGAGATGCAGCTGATGGCGAACAAGGGCTACTACATCGTCTTCGTGAACCCGCGCGGCAGCGATGGCTATACCGAGGACTTTGCCCTCCGCGTGCTGAAGAGAACCGGCTTGGAGGACTTCGGGGACATAACAAACGGCATTGAGGAGTTCTTTAAGCTCGAACCCCAGGCAGACAGGGAGAGGGTTGGAATAACGGGTATAAGCTACGGCGGCTTTATGACCAACTGGGCCCTAACTCAGTCCGACCTCTTCAAGGCCGGCATCAGCGAGAACGGCATAAGCTACTGGCTCACCAGCTACGCCTTCTCTGACATTGGCCTCTGGTACGATGCTGAGGTCATCGGCCCGAACCCGCTGGAGAACGAGAACTACCGGAAGCTCAGCCCGCTCTTCTACGCCGACAGGGTTAAAGCGCCGATCCTGCTCATCCACAGCCTTGAGGACTACCGTTGTCCACTCGACCAGAGCCTCATGTTCTACAACGTGCTCAGGGACATGGGCAAGGAGGCATACATAGTGATATTCAGGCGCGGCGCCCACGGTCACAGTATCCGCGGGAAGCCAAAGCATCGTGCCAAGCGCTACAGGCTCTTCATCGAGTTCTTCGAGCGCAAACTTAAGAGGTACGAGGAAGGCTTTGATGTGGAGAAGGTGATGAAGGGCGAGAAGAAAGAATGAAGAATATGATCTGGGGTTTTCCCCTGATTTTGGTTTTAGAGGGCGGCCTTTTTCAGGTTCTCTAGGTGTCCCCTGACACTCACTTGGAACTCTTTCAACTCGGGGATGTAAACGTCGTCCCCGTGGATTTCTGCTCCTAGGTACACGATGCCCATCAGCCTGCTGACGCCGAATTTAACCTTGTTGTTTGTTCTCTGCGTTACGTTTCTTATGTACCAGTCCGAGAAGAGCTTTGCTTCCTCGTTTGTTATCATTGGGGGTATGACGGCTGTTCCGGCACTCACACTGGATGGTCTGCTGGAAGACGCGAGTTCCTTGATGTAGCCGGTTGTCATCGCGATCTCCTTGCCAAGGAAGCCGTCGAGCATTCCTCCTTTGGGTTTCATCTTGAATATGTCTGTTATGGGCTGGGCGGCGTATGGAATCGTCGCCAGTATAAGGAGTTCATCGGTTATGGCCTTCCCCTTCTTCCAGAACAGGGAGCCGGTTGTGAAGGTGTAAGTTAGTTGTATTCTCCAGAAGGGCAGTAGGAGTCTTCTTGGAGATCCTACGAGGTTTATCATTGGTTTTCCGCTCTTCGCCAGCAGGATGCTCCTTATCTCTCCCATTATGTCGGTGTACCTTCCGAAATCCTTTGAATCCATGCGGTACCTTTCGGCCAGGGATTTCCTTGCCCTCTCTGAAGCGCTGAAAAACGTCTTTAATCTCGCTAGGGGCTCCATGGGATTCATGGTTGCTGATAATCCCTCTATCAGTTCCTCTATCGCAGCTGTCAACGACAGCTCTTTCTCTATGGCTGGAACCATTGGAACGTACTCCGGGTTCTTTACTGCGGCCTCCTTTGCCCGCTTCAGTGAGTTCCTGCCGCTCTTTATGCGGATGTTGGCGGTCTCTGTATCTCCGTTCATCATGTCCTCTACGGCGGCGTAGATGTGGTACAACCCTTCAAAACGCAATTTGGGGGCTTCTCCGCTTGGAACACCATCGAATGCTTCCGCTATTTTCTTGAAGTTGTTTGAGAGCAGTTCGGGATCTTTTTTTCCTGAGTTTACGAGGTGCACGAAGTTTGAGAAGTAAGCGTACATGTACTGGGCTGCTATGACCTTGTTTACAAATGTTGCGTCTTCATCGACTACGGCCAGAGGTTTGACGCTTTCTATCTTCGCTGCCTCTTCAAAGGCCTCCTTAGGGGAGTCTATATCAACGTTCAAGTGAACATCCCAGTAGGGGAGGAACACTAATGGGGTTGATATCACATGCGCTATTCTGGAGTTCACTTCCAGATGCTTGGAGAGGAGGTCTGGTTTGATCATGGTTATGAATATATTGTGCCTGGAGACGGCGTCAACGGCCGAGCCGGCACTTATGATGTTTGCGGGGACGATGCTCTTCAGCCAGCTCTGTATCTCGAGTTTGAGCTGTTCCATGTACGTCGTTGAGTCTTTGACTCTGTTCGTGTACCCGCAGAATTCACACGTGACGTACTCTTCCCCCTCTTTTGGTTCGGGTAGGGGGGCACCGCAGTGGACACATTTCAGTTCCGACATCTTGGTCCCTCCATTTATCCTCTAGGCATTGCCCTCCAGATCCTCTCAATCTCATCCCAGATTTTCTTTATCTCGTACAGGAGCTCCTGCCTCACTTCCTGCAGCCTCTCCATGGCCATCTCGTAGTACCTTCTGGCCACGGTGTCTGAGGTTATATAAATGGCGGTGTAACATGCCCTGCAGGCCACCACGTAGTCCTCTCCGAGGCTCTCCGGTTTTTCGTCTCCGTACTTTGAGAGGATGTAGGGGGTCACCACTGCTGGCATCTTAATGTAATGAACGTCCTCCCCTTGGATGGTCCTTCCGCAGAACCAGCACTTGGCCACGGTGCCCACTTTGTTGATCTCCTCCGCAACGCCCTCGGCAGAGGTGGCCAGATTTCCTATTTTGAAGTATCCCATCGCCTCGGAGTACAGCTCCACGCTCTTTGATGGGTCGTAAAGGGCCTGGATCTTGGCCCTCAGGAGTTTGGAGTACGCTAGGTATCGGTAGCCCCTTTTCTCGAATGGTTCTCTCATGTTGAAAAACTCTCCAAGCACGGGTTTTTTTGACGAGTTCATCAGGAGCTTCTGGGATATTTTTTCCAGCTGTGCGGCGAACTTCTCCATCTTTCCCTCGTCGCCCTCTTCTATGAGCTGGTTTACTCTGGACAACTTGATCGCTATTGGGAGCTCGGCGACGATTATATCCCCCTCGTTGGCTATCTCGGATGCAGTTATCTCAAATGGAATATTGAAGTTGGTGTTTGGCGGGAGCTTTGCCGCTATCTTGGCCGCCTTCTTCAGGGAGCTCATGTCCCTCGTTGCCACGGAGTGGAATAGATACGCCAGAAGAAGGGCCTCCTCCGCCTTCGGGTTTCCCGCCTTGCTGTAGTGCTCGTACGCTTTTTTGAAATGTTTTGCGGCTTCTTCCCACTTTCGCTGGTTTATTCCCTTTTCATATGCTTTTCTCCACTCGTCTTCGGCTTTTTCCATATCGGATTTGAAGAGTTTGAGCCCCATACTACTCCCTCACAGAAGTTCTTCCAGGAGTTTCTTTCTCTTGGCCTCGTACTCCTCTTGGGTTATCAGGCCCTCTTCATAGAGTTCCTTCAGGAGGGATAGCTTCTCTTTAATGCCTCCTTTTGTAGGGGGCTGAGATTGGGGCTCCTGCTGTGGTGGTTGTGGAGGTTGCTGCGGCTGAGGGTACTGGCCCGGGGGTGCCTGAGGATATCCTCCCCCGAAGAGATATGGTATCGCCACCAGTCCGGCGCCCATGGCCGCCCCCCCTGATTTTCCAAGGGCCCTCATTGATTCGACCACTTTTATTGTTTCAAGAACCCTGGCTTCGTCTCCACTCTGGAGGGCACTCATGAGGGCGACACCGTAGGTGGGGTCCTCGTTTTCGAGCTTCTCCAGGTATGGGAAGGAGACCCCCTGGAACTTTACGTCCAGGAGCTCCAGCCCCTTTTGTTTGAAGCTGTGTAGAGGGTCCCGGCCTTCATCTTCATGGTTATCTCTTCCAGTTTCGTCTGGACTTCCATCACGGAGTACTTTGAGAGCTCCTGGATAATCGCCTCGTTGAAATAGGAGCGTAGGAAAGTAGTGACGTCCTTTGATGTGAAATAAGGCTGGGTTCCCGCCAGTTGCGTGAGGAACAGGACCGGGTCTGATATCCGGAACCAGAAGGTGCCGAAGGTCTGCATCTCAGTCATCCAGGATGCTCTGGGGCTGAGTTTCAGCCGGAGTTTAGTTCCGAACCTACCCATGAACTGTTTGAGTGACACGAAAACTACCCTGGCTTTGAAGGGTGTTTCTCCATATCCAGCCAAGAATTGGAATGCCTTCGTCAGCAGGGGCAGGTTTTGGGTTGTTATAGTGTGTCTTCCGGGTGGGAGGACGTCGTAGACCTTCCCGTCCCTCATAAACACGGCTACTTCAGACTCCTTGACGACCACCATGGAGCCCCAGCGTATATCCTCGTGGGGATAAACCCAGAGAACGTCATCCGGTCCGGCGTTTTTCCACTCTATGACGTTTGTTTTTTGGATCACCATCACCCTCGTCACATAATGCCGTCAAGAAGGGCATCCCTTCTTTTCATTAGGGTTTCGAGCTCGTTAAGCTTCACCCTCAATGTCGAAATTGCAGAACCAAGTCCATCAACGTCTTTTTGGAGTATCGCCGTGCGGACTTCGCCTGTTTTTTCTTTTATTGTTTCTACAATGTCTGTTAGGGAAGCGTCAAATTCCAGAAGCTTATTGAGGTCGTCCTCTTTTACGCTCGTTGTACCCCCTACGGGTTTATATCCCCTTGGGGCATGGAGGATTGACTGTGCGAGCAAGTCACAAAGGAGGTAGAGGCTCTCGATTTCCCTTGCCTCTTCCATGAGTGAGTACCTTACCGCCATCCTGTAACTTTCCCGGAGGTAGGATGAGGCTTCCTGCAGGACTCTGAACGTGCCCCTCCGTATTATGTCGTCGGTGCCCCTCAGTTGCTCTTTTTTCTTGTACCCCCCGGTCTGTTTTAACCCGTTCAAGAAGGTCCTTTTGGACTTTATCGTCGTTCGACATAGGTATCTCCCCAAATAGTTATAACAACATCCATGGTACTAAAAACTTTTTGCTTTATGTGTTAGTTCTAATGTGAGTTGTTTTATATGTAATCTTGCAAAATATTTAGTTGTTTGGTTTTGCTATTCTTTTTAGACTGTTGCTCTTTCCCCTGCGTCATGTAGTGACCTTTCTCTTTTGCAAGCCTCGCCCTTCAGGGCGTGGAGGAGATCAGCAAGGACATAGTCCTCGGTTTCAAATTGGGGGAGAGCGGTAGCGGTCTGATCAACTTCTCAACGACCTGGCTGATGATAAGTTTCATGGCATGGAACTTCAACCGCTTCACGACCCCGAGGCCGATACCAATCCCCGACGCCAAACTGCTGCTCCTCCTTATTTAGCCGTCGATAATTGGCTTTGGCGTTGGATAGTCAAGATCGTACGGATGAGAACGGAGCTCATGGACTGTTACATCAACCTTGAGGCGTTTGAGGAGCTTGAGGCGGTGGGTGGAATCTGACCTACCTCCCTCTCACCGGTTTTCCTGCCACGACGCCGAGCGCTTCCCCTACCTTTTTTATTCCCGTGAATCCCACCCTTCTCAGCCTCTCCATGACGCCCTTCTGCAGGTCCTTTCTGCGGTATTTCTTCCCAGGGTTTCCAACGTAATGAAAGAGCCTTCCTCCTGGCTTTAAAACCCGGTACAGCTCACGGTAGAACTCTTCCCCGTAGAGGTGTCCCGCCAAGGAAAACCTCGGGGGGTCGTGGATAACGACGTCAAAGGTCTCATCGTTGAACTTCCTGACGACTTCGAAGGAATCGCCCTGTATGATCTGGATTTTTCCTCCCGTGAAGAGCTCCCTGCTCCAGGGGTTTATCCTCGCGAGCTCCAGGACGTGTGGGTCTTTCTCAATGGTTATGACGTACGCTCCGCGCTTTGAAGCCTCTATAGCGGTGTAACCGAGCCCCATGCAGGTATCAAGAACGGTTTCTCCGTCCCTTGGCTTCACCGCGTCGACCTTGCTGAGCGTATCCCTTAGCGGCGGCGTGTCTTTGGTCCTGTGCATTCTTATCCCGTTTATCTCTATCGTTGGTGGAATCGTTGGCACGAGTTTGTAGAATCCCTCCTGGCTGGCTATTGCGGCCTTGTAAACGCCCCCGGCCTTGACGAAGTAGAGGTTTCCCCGGTCCCTAGCTATCCTCTCGACCTCCCGTGTACTCACTCTGGTCCCATCGGGAAAGATGAACTCGTCCTCATCTCGTAGAATCAGCCATGATCTTCCGGTTTTGTGCAGATCCAGGTTTAACCTTGCTCCCCCTCGGGTCAGGAGCAACCGCATTGCGTCCCCATACGTCAGAAAGTACACTTCCTCCATTTTTCCTCAACCTTCGTCCAGTTACGTTTTTATATACCTTGCCCCCAATTATTATGATGGGTGATAACCATGACATATAGTGACTCTGAACGGGTCCCTACCGGAGTTAAAGGGTTGGATAATCTCATAGAGGGGGGCCTCCTCAGGGGAAAAACTTACCTTCTCACGGGTCCCCCCGGTAGCGGGAAGACGACCCTCTCGATGCAGTTTCTGATAGAGGGTGCCAAGCGAGGGGAGAGGGTGGCCTACGTCTCTCTCATCCACGATCCCCATGAGGCCGTCAAGGACATTGCGAGGTTCGACCCCTCGGTCTGGGTCTACGTGAAGTCCGGAAAGCTCATCCTTTACGATATGGGTAAGAGCCTTTGGAAGGGCTCGACGAGGGCCCCTGCGTGGGGCAGTGTGCTCTTCAGGATAAAAGAACTTGCCGAGAACGGCAAGCTGAGCAGGCTCGTTATAGATCCCCTGACGGCGATAGATTTCCCGACCGACAATCCCGCCGAGAAGAGGGCGGAGCTGGCCAACTTCATCAGAAGCCTGGAGGCCCTCGGTACGACGACGATTCTGGTGGCCGAGCTCACCGAGCTTGACAGGTACACCGAGGAACACTACCTTACAGATGGTGTCATAATGCTCCACTACTTCTTCGGGGACAGGGAGATGATCCGGGCCCTTCAGATACTCAAGATGAGGAGGACACGGCACGGGACCGGTATGTACCTGATAGATTTCAGCGAGCACGGACTGGTGGTCCACGGCCTGTCGCCGTTTGACGCCGGAGATGAGGGGCTATGATACTAAGCGGAAAGCGAAGGGTAACTCTGAGGGACGTCAGGAACGAGAGGGATCTTGTTAGAAAGGCATATCTTGCGGGCTACCTCCTTGGATACGGTGGGCACACCGAGTGGGCCGGCTGGAGCTCTAGGCTGAAGCGGGCGATATACGCCGAGGCTGAGATGGAGGGCAGGATGAAGGTCGTCGTAACCGCGTACAGGAGGGGCAAGCTCGACGGTGTCAGGGCCAGGGAGGAGGACATAAGGAAGGGGATATACCGCAGGCTGGAGCTTCCTGAGCCAGCGTCGGGGGGAGAATCAGCAGAGGTGATGTCATCCCAGCGTTCTTATGCCCCACCCAGTTTGAGGAGACCCGTTTTCGTGACCCGCCCATCCTTTCTGAGGGAGATCCGCATCATCCGGGCCTCCCGTATACTCAGGCTGCCAAGGTTCATCAGGTGGGGTGATTGAGAAGATGGGGAAAGAGCCGTTATCCTATCTCCAGCTTCGTCCCTTCTTCTGCGTTGGGGGACTTCTCGACGATCAGTTTCTCACCCTCCAGCCGGAGTACCCTCGTGAATATCTCCTCTAGAAGGTGGAGGTACCTTCTGTCCGCTGTTTCATGGTTTATGAAGTAGTAAACGCTCCTGTTCCGGTTCCCAAGGAAGACAGCCGCGAGATCGGCCATGGAGAGTATGAGCCGAGGGCTCATGCCGTGGAGGGGTATCACCCTTTCAGGGTTTACGATTATGGAGTTCACCGTTCTGGTTATTCGCTACTTTTGGAACTTGTGAAATAATTGTAGCGGATAACCTTCCAGCCTCCCGTCTTCATTGGCTGGCCTTCGGGGGGAACGGTAACTCCCCACATCTTCAAGGCTCTAAG
>Ga0256840_1003555_pt1 | contig 12468 bp, 7 predicted proteins | sample 355202metaG_FD_185969 | JGI IMG/M metagenome (GOLD analysis project Ga0256840, IMG submission 185969) | Hydrothermal vent microbial communities from Mid Atlantic Ridge, Atlantic Ocean - 355-202 | ecosystem: Environmental > Aquatic > Marine > Hydrothermal vents | place: Atlantic Ocean: Mid...
TTGATGGACTTTACGGAAAGAATGTCGCCTTTGGGTAATGCCGATGCTGATGAGTTTGCGAATTTTTGCATTACTATGTTTTCTGATTTAACCAAAAAAATAACGATGCAGAATATATTTCACGACGGCGGTTTTTCAAGTATGGGGATGAGCCTCAGAGCTATGACAATGTATAATCAGGCATTGGATAATCCGGTAGAACCGGAAGATTTTAGTGATTAATCAGGCAAAAAGCAGAAAATAAAAAACTCGGAATATCAGATTCCGAGTTTTTTATTGTTTTTTTATTGCGGAGAGAGAGGGATTCGAACCCCCGGTACCTTTCGGTACAACGGTTTTCAAGACCGCCGCATTCGACCACTCTGCCATCTCTCCCGTAAAAGCGGGTGCAAATATAAAAACTATCTTTTTAAATACAATATTATTTTTTTAAATTTTTATCTCATGTTTTACTTAACCGTTACATATTTTCCTCCTTTTCGGGCAAAAATACCGTCGTCATACATAGCATTACAATAAACCGGAGGCATCCAAAATTTCCCTGCATAACTTGCATTGAGCAGAACTCTGAATGTTTTGCTTTTTCCTCTTTTTAAATCAAAATAAGTGTAAACCCTGTCATCTCTTATATCTTTATTGTCGTAAGAAGAAGATGTTATTCCGGTGTCGTATAATCTTGTATTAATGATTTCCCAACCGGAAGGGAATATTTGAGATAAAGCTAAGTTTTTATAGTCTTTCAAAATGCCGGGGTGCGTAATTGTTACTTCTGCCGTAAAATCTGTTCCTTGTTCGATGCTGAGCGGAGAAAGCGGAGTTCCGTCGGGCAATGAATATGAAACACTTATGCGTAAATCTTTTTGAGAATCGGAACTTACGCCGACAGGCGGTATTCCCTGTAAAATTACTCCGACATATATAATGTCAGAACTTGTATTTTCTATTTTCAGTTTGCCGGGTTTTGTTCCGCTTATATTAATTTCAATTTGAGAAACAGCTTTATCCGAATTTACACTTTTTACGTTACTTCCGTTAATCGAATATCGGTATTTTAAAGTTTTTGTTTCATAACCTGAAGTGTACATCGAAACCGCAATGAGAGAATATGCCGTAGTTTGAGTACTCATATATCTGTTGCTTGAAAGTTCTTCCGATATTTCTTTAAGTAATTTGTATGCTTTAGCTTTGTTACCTGTTAATGTAAGAGTTTCGAGTATCATTGCTTTGTCTCTTATCTCTGTGCCGAAAGTATGCGATAATTCGGTATATTTTTTTATGTCGGTTCCTAATCCGGTAATCATATTTTTTGCTGTTGTTTTCTTGCCTGAAAGCAGGTAAGCGGCAGCGAGCCTCCATTTTGCCTGAAGAGATAAGTTTGCAGTGTTCTTAAGGCGGTTCATAGCACTTTTTGCGGGGTCGCCTGCTAATGCAAGGGTGTATAAGCGATATGCCTGCTCAAGTTGTGAAACCGGACCGTCATTTATCCAATTTTTCGCTTTTTTCTTTTGGTATTTTTTCCACGATTGTATAATTCCTGACGGTACTGCATAGCCTTTTTTCTTGGCTTCGATTAAGAAATGACCGGCATAATTTGTTCCCCATATGCTTACGTTTGTTCCGTTTTGCCAATATGAAAAACCGCCGTTGGTAAGTTGGAATTTTTCAAGGCGTTTTATTCCTTCTTTGATGTTTGTTTCAATTTTATTCTTTTGTTCTTTTGATAAATCAACTAAGTTTGAGACATACAACTGCGGAAATACGGACGATGTTGTTTGCTCTACACAACCGTAAGGGAACTGAATAAGGTATTTCAGTCTTTTTTCAAGATTTACAGGCGGTATTGAGGATACTTCTGTGATTCCGGTGTTTGTTCCCGCTGTTCCTGTCGGGGAATATTCTGTTTCCCACGTTTCGCCGGGAGACAGAACTTTTTCAATTACGCTTACTGAAGGGTTATTAGGATTTCTTATATCAATTTCGATTTTATATTCTGATTTAAAGTTTCCTGAAGCAGCAGTAAGAATAACCTCTCCTTTTCCTGTTTTATTGTTAACCTTTAGTTCAAAGAATTCGTTTTGCTCACCCGGTTCGTTAAATTTTATTGTTTTATATGATTTTCCGTTTACGGTAAAAAGGTTGTTTGTTTTTACACTTATTTTAACGGTTTTGATATTATTTTTCATAGCAAAAATGCTTACCGGTAATTTTAAGCTTTCTCCCGGAGATAATATTCGCGGCAGCGTTCCGATAATCATAAGCGGTTTGATAACGGGAACAGCTTTTTCCGTTGAACCGTAAGCACCGTTATTTCCGGCAACAACCATTGCTCTTACCGAACCGATATAATTGTCGATTGTAAGGGTATGTGTTTGTTTATCGCCTTTTCCGAGCGTAAACGGACCGAGATATTTTACAACGGGTTTAAATCTGTTTGCTTTTGTGCTTTTATTTTGAACATCTTCTTCCATACCGCCGCCTATTGCAAATAATCTTTCCAGTTCTCCGGCATAAGCACCGATAACGTCATTATACATATCCCAGGTTTTTACGCCGAGTGCTTCTTTGGCAAAGAATTTACCCCAAGGGTCGGGAGTTTTAAAGCGTGTTATGTCTAACAGTCCTTCATCGACAACTGCAAGTGTGTAGGTCATATTTTTGCCTGATTCTTCGGATACGGTTATTGTAAATTTTTTCCCGCTTTCAATTTCATCGGGCATTTTTATTTTAGGTTTGAGATGTGTTTCAGGATCTTCGACCATAACGGGGATTACTCCGTACATTCTTACAGGCAGGTCGTTAGCTGTTTGAGAGTGCGGCTGTAAGAGTGTAACATTAACGAAAACGTTAGGTGTCATATTTTTTGAAACTTGAAATTCAAAATCAGTTTCTCCTTCTTTAGTTTCAATCCAATAAGATTTAATTACTTTTGTTCCGTTTTCTATGCTTATTAAAGCTCTTCCGTTTTTGCCGGTAGGTATGGTAAGTTTAACTTTTTCTCCTACATTGTATTTGTCTTTATCAGAAATAAAAGTGAGCATTGAAGCTCCTTCGGAGTCTCCTTTTTGGGCTCTTCCTGCCCAGCCCGGCCAGTCTATGTAAACAATTTTACCTGCGGAATGTCCTGATTGCAGGTCTTCTGCTATAACGAGGTATCGTCCCCATTCAGGGTAATTTACCTGAATATTCCAAGATGTTTTTCCTCCTGAAGTTGTAACTGTTTCGGACTTAAGTAAAGTTGCCGAGTTTCTGAAATTGTAACTTGATACGTTGTTTGCCGAAGCATCAAACCACCATCTCCATGTCAGTTTATAGAATTTAAGGTTTATTTTATGTTTTTCTTTGAGTAATTTTCCGTCGGGGGTAAGAGTAACTATTTCAATCTTGTGTTTTTTATCGGTTAAGAGCATACCTCTTATTTTATCGCCCTTAGGGAGTTTAATGCCGGTGTATGAACTGTAAGGAGAGTAGGGCAGGGTATATTGATCAATGCTGAAATTACCTCCTTTTTCAAAAGCTTTTGTTATGAAAACGGCTTTCATCATCCCCGGAGCTTCGTTATTTGTATAAAAATCGGCGTTTAGATTTACGTTTCCTTGTTCGTCGGTATAATTATCTAAAATTTCGTTGTTTTCAATTTTGTAATGTTTTGTCGGGTCATCAAAAGAAAAATCAGAATATTTATTAAATGATGTGGTTGCCGGATAAAGTGATGCATTGACTTTAACTTTTAAGTTTTTGCCGGGAGCACCGTGCAGCCATTTTACGTTTATTACGGCACTGTTTGTTTTGCTTTCTTGTATTATTTTGTCGGGGAAGTTAAAGTCTATTTTCAGTCTGTTTGGTTTTATGGTTTCAATTTTGACTGTTTTATTAAAACTTACGGAACCTACGGAAACATTAAGGTTATAATTTCCTGTTATTGCGTTATCTTCGGTTTTTGCAATAAATCCGTAAAAATTAGTTTTATTTTTTGTCAGAATTTCTTTTTTTACAAGTTTTCCTTGCGGATCTTTCAGTTTGAAGATAATAGGGTGCCCTTCGGGAACGGAATTTAAATCGTCTTTTAAAATAAATGTTATAAATATTGAATCGCCGGGACGCCAAACGCCTCTTTCTCCGTAAATAAAGCCTTTAATTCCTTTTTTTATTTTTTCGCCGGATACGTCAAATCTGCTTAACGACAGTGAATTGCCGTCATTAAGTTTTAAGTATGCTCTTTGGGTTCCGTGTTTTGCAACTACGAAATACGGGTCTTTTATGTTTTCCAGAATAAGTTTTCCTTTCGGGTCTGTTTCTCCGCTTGCAAGGAGTTGTTGTTGAAAATCGTAAATTTCGACGGTTACTCCTGCTTTTGGTTTTGCGGTAATGATATCGGCAGTAAATATGTTTATTGTTCCGTTTTCTGACTGTTTTGCAATAAGTCCTAAGTCTGAGGCTATTATATTTTTTGCAACTTTACGGTTAATGCCGTAATATGCCTTTTTGCAAGGATTGTCTCTGTCTTCCCAGTAGTCGTAAAAGTAGTAATCGTCATAATAATATTCGTTATCGTAGCTGTCCCAATTAGTTGTTTCTTGTTCTTCATTAAAGTTATCTTCTTCATTTTCAGAAATTGTATTATCATCATCGTTATCACACATATACAGGGAATATTGTTTTTTAAAATTAAGTTCGACTCTGTATATTGCTCCGGGTTCAGTATTTATGATTTTATTTAAATCGAGCGAAAATCTGTTCCATGTTCCGAAATCGGAAACACTGAATTTTGTAAGGTCAATTTTTTTACGAATTATCGGTTTTCCTACTTGTCGTAAATTATAGTTTCCTTCAAATTCGTTATCTTGCAGGAATTGAAGTATGTTGTTTTCGTATATTTTAATGATTGTAACATCGACTGCTTTAAGGTTTACGGCTTCAAAAGGCAGTATCAGCCCTTTTTCTCCGGAAGGGAGAATTGTGCCTTTACCGGTAATGCGAACTGCAGGTTTTATCGCTTCAAAAGCCAATTCAAAACTTTGATCGCCTATGAGTTTGTATCCTAAAATATTTTTGATACCTTCATAAACAAATACTGTTTGAATATCGCGTATTCGGTTGTCGGAATAGACTTTTATTATATTATCGTCAATTATAAAGCGTAAATCGGATACTCCTGATATTGATATTAGACCGTTAAGATTTTGGGTTTCATCGAGCGGGTCAGTAAATTGGAGTTGCAGATATTGGTCGGGATATTGGATAACTTTATACGACATAAGGTTAAAATCGCCTATTGCGGGAATTTCGATTTTTTGCTCTTCTTTTTTGTTAACGCCTATTGCTTTTCCGTTCCATTTGAGTATTAAAGTTGTTGCTTTTTCAAATCTTTCTATGCTGTCAATAACAAATTTATGCTGAATGTTGTCTATGTCTGAAGTCCATTTTACCGACAGTTTTTTTCCTTTTTCTGTTACCGTGAGTATTTTTTCTATGTCATCGGGGGCGGCAGCGTCGGCAGTATTAACAAAGCCTGTAATTTGCTGATACTTTAGCTTTTTTTTGTCAATTGTTTTTTGTTCTTCTATGCCGTAATCAAAAGCTTGTTTAATTGTTTTGAATTTAAAACTGAAAGTTCTCAGTTCATCATCAACTTTCATAAGTTTCCCGAGACTAAATTCTGCAAAATATTCTTTACCGGAATCGAAGTTTTTTTCAGGAGTAAACTCTATTGTGTTATTTATTAAAGTCAGTTTTCCTTTGATTGAGGGTTTTATCTCTAAAATATTTTCGGGCAGGTTTTCTTTGTTTTTTATTTTGTCTGTTACCGTGCTTGTAAGTTTTATTTGCACGGGGTCGTTTTTGGAAATTATGCCGGAGGTATAAGCCGTTATGTATTTTGCAAATTCAGGATTGTTTGCATTTACCGTTCTTTTTTTAAAGTTTACGGTTAAGAAAACTACGGCGGCTGTTATTATTGCCAATCCTGCGAAATAGAGAAATATTTTTTTATTTTTCATGGAGCGGTTAATTAATATTTTACAAGTATTCTTAAAGCCTATAAATATACGAATTATTTTTCGGAAAAATATTTGTTTTTGATTATTGTTGTTCTATTAATTTTTGCTTGCAGTGAGGGTGCAGCTCAAAGCCGTGCCCTCACTTTCGTACTGCCATGTATTTTGTTTGGTTTTGCATTTTTGGGCAAATTGTTTTTGCTTATTCAATTATAGTTATTTTTGTTTGGAAATTAAAATGTTGTGTTTGTAGTGATAGTTGAAAACTATATGAATGTTTAAACATAGATATACTTACTATGTTTAATTTAAGCTATGTGAGGTTTTAGTTATTTTGCTTTTGTTTATTTATGCAAATTTCTTTTACTCTTTCAAATGCTTCTTTTCTTGTAATATTTTCATATTTCATAATAAATTCTATTATTCCTCCGCTTTTTATATCACAACCTGATTTCTTGCAATACCAATAGTTTGTATCTTTATAAATCTTAATATAAGGCAAACTGTCTTTTGAAAGAGGGCATCTTATTCTTTCTAATCTGTCCGGTTTTATATTATAATAACTTAAAACATCAATTATAGAAACATTCGGATAATACATTGTCCTGCATTTTTTTTTATTCATAATCTTTTGGTCATACATCTTATACTCAACAATAAACGGATCATAAGTATAAAATGACGTGTCAGATAAATAGTTATCCTCTAATACTTTTTCATAATCATTATTATGTTTTAAAAGCCAATTTTTAGAATATAAAAAAATGATATTGCAGTCATAAATAAAAAAAGTATCCGGTTCTTTAAATAAAATATCTGTTTTATTTAACGTTTCGGTTATTCTAAAATAATCAAAAGTGTCTTTTTTATAATAATCAATCATAAATATATTGTATTCAGGTTTTTCTGTTTTAATAAAATCATTATAAATAAATCTAATCTGATTTTTTATATTGTCAGTAATAAGAATACCATCTTTTTTTTGGCAATATAAAGCACCTAAGTTAATAAAAACAAAATATACAGAAATAAATACAGTTCTCATTTTAAATATTTAATAAAAATAAACGATTCCGCTCCAACCAAAAACTCTACCTTCAATACCCGCTCGGCGAAGTTTGCAACTTCGTTGTTTTTTCTGTTTGTATTTTGCTTTTGCATTTTAGGGCAAATTGCTTTTGCTTATGCAATTATAGTGATTTTTGTTTTAACGTTAAAATATTGTTTTGCAAGAGTTAATGCTATGCGTTAAGCTGGTTCGGAAACAGGCGATATTGACGGCGAAGACTGTGTCTTCGCCGAGCGGGGGAATCTATGCTGAACTGTATCTTACTTGGAACCGGGGATTCTGAATTTACAAGTGTTTGTCTCATAATTCTTATCCAAATTAATTCCTTGTTGATTTTTTTTCAGCACATATTTTATATTATAAAAATTGTTATCATCAAGCCTATAATCAGATAATCTAGTTTCTATAAATTTGATATTTTTAGAACTAAAAGGTGAAATTTTTATTCGTCTTCTTAAATTGATTAAATTTACCTCTTCAATAATAGTCTTTTTATGTGGTATCAGATTATTAAGACTATCTGATAAAGTTAAATATAAATCAAAGGATTTGGGGAATTTTAATGTCTTATCTGTTTTATTAATAATTTTTAAATTCCCATATAAAGCCAATTCATTTTTGTAGATATACTTAACACTATCAATTTTTATTTCAATATCAATTCTGTCGTCAAGTGTACATGAATGAAATCTTAAAATTGCTGCTATAATAAAATAATAATAATACATAATTAGAATCTTTTTGGAAATAAATAAAACCACTTTTTCCATCCGTATTGTTGCCACGCAATTTGAGTTCCGGGTCTCGTACTTTCTGTAATATATGCTCCAATATGCAACCGTCCTGCGTTTTGTATCGGTTCATAATATCCAACAGTACCATGATTATTACCAAGTATAGTAAGATTATCGCCTCTATAAAACCATTTTTCTGTACTTGTGCTAATCATCGGACTTGATTTTGTGTCTATAGTATTAATTATTGATGATGTCAGAATATTGTTAATGTGTTGAGTTTCATGCATCATAGAGCGACGTATCGCGGCTCCAGACCTTTTAACAAGTGATGAACCGCCTATTCCTGCCTTATTGTCAAAAAAACCAACGCAAGCTCTTCCGTCAAGTGTTGTAGTTGACCTATATACGCTAAACTCAAAATTAGGAAAAAATCCATATTTTCTTGAAGCATACGTATTAAGGTCATTCATAGCATTATTAACTCCTGACAAGTTGCCGTTAAGATATTTGTTTTGAACATTCCCTTTCAGTCTATTAAAAATACCTTCATCTGTACCAAAATATCCATAATCTTGATAATTATTATAGGAATTCCATAATGAACTTCCTGCTGCAAATGTAGCACCTATAGCAGCACCATAAACAATACCTTTTCCTACATCCTGATCCCAAAGTGCAGCATCTATTCCGCCGATAGTGCCGCCTTCCACAGCACCCCATGCAACATTTGCAATAAATGTTCCTCCGCCTACTAATGCAAACGCACCGCTTATTGCACCAACAATTGCTCCTTTCAACATACCTTCTTGAAAATTTACATTATTTCTGTCTGCTCTAATTCCTCCTACAAAAGAACCAACCATTGCTCCAATTATAACAGGAGCAAACCAAACAATTTCCCCACTCGGGTCAGTATATTTCAACGGATTATTTAAAACATAAGAATAGCGATTAAAGTTTTGGGTAAAATCAGGCAGTTGGATGTAGTTATCGGGGGAGAGCATGCGACCGAGTACGGGGTCGTATAACCTGCCGTTCATGTTTATCAGGGCGAAGGTCGGGAGCATTTCGTGTGCGGTGTAACCCCTGCCGTTTAGCAAACTTGCAGTGAGGGTGCGGCTTTGAGCCGCACCCTCACTCGGGTATCTGTTTATTTGGCTTATTAATATGAACAGGTATTTTGTTTGGTTTTGCATTTTAGGGAAATTGTTTTGCTTATGCAATGATAGTGATTTTTGTTTTTAAACGGAAATTCGGTGTAGATATGGAATTATTTTATCCAAGTAATATAAAAATAACCTTCCGGTAATTTTATAATTTTATCTGTTTTTGTATCATACAAATATGAATTAGGATATGCTTCAAAAAATAAATATTTGTCATCAGGTGAAAGTTGTAAATTTCGGAATTCTCTTGTATATACTGTTCCGACTTGAATAAAGGGTATTTTTATAGTTTTAATAATCATTTTTGTTTGAAAATTCATTGCGATTAGATAACCGTATCTTCTTTTTTCTATATTTTCATTTTTCCGTCGATTAAATAATTTATGTTTTTCTTCATATTTGAATTTATACGTATCTATAAAATATAATGTTTTTTTATCTTTTGAAAGTTCAGGGAATACATATCCCCAACTCCGATAAGAAACAAACATTGACATTTTTACATAGTGCTTCAAATATTTCACGGTATCTTTTCCGTTATAATAAAAAATATCACCTCCCCTTGCCCAAACAATGTAATTATCAACATATCTTGAAAAAGTGATTTCGGGTATATTGTTTCTTATATGAATTAAAGTGTCTTTTTTTAAAGCTTTATTATTTTTGACAAGAGGAACAAAATTTTTAAAAAAAGGCAAGTGATAAAACTGTTTATTTTTTGAATACAAGTTTAAACAATAAGTGTATTTATATATATCATCATAGATATATATAGTGTCTCCACTTTGCTCAATTGCAATTCTCGACGGTTTTCTTATTTCTGCTATCTCCTTAAAACTGTTATTTGAGTAATTGTATATGTATATTCTTTTTCCCTTTTGACATATTAATTTATGTGAATTTTGAGATAATAAAACAGTACCGGACGAAATAATTATAAATAAAATATAAATGTTTTTTAGCATTGTAATATTAATTAATACCCTATAAAAAATGAATTATTATAAATAACTGTTTGTCTGAGAAGCAAACTTGAATATAACATATGAGGGAAAATACCAATATTCGGAACCCCGACTCTCCATAAAGCTCTTGAAACATATGACGTACAAACATTCCCGGGAAATCGAAAAAAAGCACTGTTCCTACCAGAAAGATTATTGTACCATGTTTGTGATGAATGTACACCGTCAGCCCTTATATATTCAGTAATACTGTGCGTACCTTTCAAATTATTTGACATTCTTTCTAAAACAGACTTATTAACATTATTTATCGGTAATTTGAAAGACGGATCATTTGCTTTTGAATATTTGTCCCAATATGGATTTGTGGGTACTTTTTTAAAATTTGAGCTTTTTTGAGCCATATTTACATTTTCAAATTCACCAGGTCCAACGGAAATGTCAACTTCATATAATGATGGTTCATGTGTTTCAATATCATAAGCAATAGGGTCTCCGCCATATAAAGAATTATGCCCAACTCCTTTATATTTTGTTGACATAGTCAAGTTTATATTGTTTCCTATTGCATAAATATCAGAAACATTAGCAAAAGCACCAACTCCATACCCTATATTTTCCATAACCGTATTATCCGAAAAATTCCAAATACCGTTCAATTCATTTTGTGTAAGATTATATGAACCGGCACCAAAACCAACGGTAACATCTGTTTGCCCCCCACTCAACATTGCCATACCGGTAGAATTTATATAAGTGCCTGCAACAATACTCATAGTATTTGCCATAAAACCGCCGGATGCTGCTATTTCAGATGCAATTCCTCCTGATACAGCCCCAATTACAGCTCCTCCGACTATATATCCCGCCATACTCCAACCTGTTGCACCCATAGCATTACCTATTTGATATCCGGAATATCCACCGAGAATAGCACCTATAACTAATTGCACCCACTCCCCGTCCGGGTCAGTATATTTCAAAGGATTATTCAAAACATAAGAATAGCGATTAAAATTTTGGGTGTAGTCGGGCAGTTGTATGTAGTTGTCGGGGGAGAGCATGCGACCGAGTACGGGGTCGTATAATCTGCCGTTCATGTTTATCAGGGCGAAGGTCGGGAGCATTTCGTGTGCGGTGTAACCCCTGCCGTTTACTTCGACACAGCTCAGTAACCGGACAGCATAGGGAGAGAGGTTTTGCCAAGTTTTGTTTAGCAAACTTGCAGTGAGGGTGCGGCTTTGAGCCGCGCCCTCACTCGGGTATCTGTTTATTTGGCTTATTAATATGAACAGGTATTTTGTTTGGTTTTGCATTTTTGGGGCAAATTGTTTGCTTATGCAATGATAGTGATTTTTGTTTGGAAAGGAAAATGTTGGGTTTGTTAATTACTGTGACTTCGACAAACTCAGTCACCGGCTTAACTGTATAGCGGTCGCAGAGCCGGAATGACTTCGACAATACCGAGCCGAGTACTCGGTAAAATAGAGTGCCAGCAAAAGTATTAATTATTTTGTTTTTATTATTAATGCACCGTTTTTGCCCTTTCTAAAACCATATTTTTTAATTGCTTCAAATCTTTTTAATGTGTATATTGTATCAATATTTTCTATTTTATAATTTATTAAAGTTTCCTTGTATTTATCAGGCAAAATAAAAGATGTATCATTTATTACCGTGATACATTTTATATCTTCAATATAATAAGATCTTCTGTCTCCGTAATAATTATATTTATCTCTAAATACTTTATCTACGAAATTAATATCTGTTACTCTCAAATGATAAGGTTTTAAATTAAAATAATCATACTTTTCAGAATTACCTTCAATTAATAAACCGTCTATACAAAAAACAATCTTATTTATATCGTCCAAACGTAGTTTTACAATTACTATATCATTTTGAGCAAATAATCCTATTTTTAAAACAATCAATAAACTTAACAAAACTATTTTTATCATAATTAGAATATTACCATGTGAAAAAAAATGAAATAAACGGATGAGAATATATAATGTTATTTGTCGTTAAATCATAATATGAATAACCAAAACGATTAATTGCAAAGATTGGTTTGTGATGATAATTAGCAATATACTTATCTTGGTCTCCATTTTCTAATACTGTTTTACCTTTTACATAAAAACCAGGACTGCCCGAATTGTTTACTTTATTGCCATGGATATCTAAATATACTATTCTTCCTGCTTTATCCCAATGTGTATGCCAAATAGCAACATCTCTGCTTTTACTTACACCAATATCAACAGCATAATCATGTCTGCGATTATATGAAGAACGTGTAATACTGCCATCATGTTTGATTGTTCCTCCATATTCCTTATGCCAAAACCTTGAACGTTGAAAATCTCCTGAAATAGTTAAATAACTTTTAAACTTCAAATAATGCCCTTCCCAATGCTTATTCATAACAAATCTCCAATTATAATATGACATTCCAAAATACATTGCAGAAGACGTTCCTCCTGCTAAAATTGCTTCTCCTAAATTATATTGTGCAGGTTCTTGTCCTTG
>Ga0256840_1003556_pt1 | contig 12468 bp, 10 predicted proteins | sample 355202metaG_FD_185969 | JGI IMG/M metagenome (GOLD analysis project Ga0256840, IMG submission 185969) | Hydrothermal vent microbial communities from Mid Atlantic Ridge, Atlantic Ocean - 355-202 | ecosystem: Environmental > Aquatic > Marine > Hydrothermal vents | place: Atlantic Ocean: Mid...
GGTGAAAAACAAGATACCGGTCCGAGAGGGGAGGACATCATTGCCGATATCCCAGGACTCCTGGCATCGGATGGTTCCGCTGATGTGCAAGATATGAACACCGTAAAAGATGGTGGAGATCTAACCGACGTCGCATCCGACCTTCCAACTCCACCGGTCGTTATTCAAGTGGCGCCTTTTGTTGATCTGGATCCGCTCGACAGTGTTCATGTTTTTTTCGATAAGGAAATGAATGATGAATCGTTGACCGCAGAGAAGGTCCGTTTCTTGACCAGCGCAAGTGATGGTATTTCAACCACTCTCGATTATAGTCCAATGCCATCCGATCTTCAGGTCGCCTTTCAATCGCGACTGAATTTACTAGCCGCTTATCGATTGACTCTTGATGGCGCCATCGAGGACCTAGATGGAAATAATCTTGAGCCTGGCGAATGGGATATTCAAACAAGAGATGGGCAGTGGAAAGCGGAGACCAATATTGATCGCAGCCGGAAGAAATCCTTTTCACCTCGGGTTTTTGTCCATGAAAAATATGCCATGGTGGTGTATCGCCAATTGGCGCCAGGTAGTCCGACGACCACCAACCTACTCGCGAGTCGTTATGATTGGGGTACGAAAAAGTGGTCGACATCGGAATTGTTGGAGACAAATTCTGGAAGGGTAAATATTTTTAAAGGAGAAATGGATGGAACAGGAAACCTGACCCTGGTCTGGACTCAGCGTCAAGACACCCTTGGTTCCAATCTTTACCAAAAAAGATTTACAGTAGACCAACGCATTTGGAGCAAAACCACAACTATAGACAATAGTGCCAATGTTGCTGATTTTGATTTAGAAGGTGCAGCCAATGGGGATGTCGTTGCGATTTGGGGACATTCGCTCGGAGGTATATGGACGAGCAGGTTTAGTCTTTCAAAGAAGGCTTGGAGCAAAAAATCGGAATTGGAGCGACGAAGCATCATATCAAAAATAAAATTAGGTAAAGATGGCAATGATAACTTCATTTTTACCTATTTGGTCAGACGTCAAATAAACATGATTCTTGTTGAGTACGATCTTTTTGCTCGGCGCTATAACGCGATTGCTAAAACATGGGAAAACCCGTTTGCGATCGATAATGGGAGTTCAAACCCATCTTCGACGCAACTCTGGATAAACGAGCGAGGCGATGCGACGGTGATTTGGATCAATTCGAAGAAGGTTTTTGTGAGACAGTATAACGCCGCAAATGCAGTATGGGGTCCACCGCAAGGCTTTGGTTCTCAGGCCTCCTTTGCGCCTCAAATCATCGCTTCGGGAACACAATTCTTTTTTGCGTTTTGGATTGATTCGACAACAAATAAGGTCCTGACAAGTACCTTTAACGGGCTGGATTGGTCTACGGCTCAAGCTCTTGATAGCGGTCGCGGTATGGTCGAAAGTTTTACCGTTGAAAAAGCCTCAGATGGAAACCTCTTTCTGGTTTCCGTACAAAACGAGGGCACGTTGAAGAAAGTATGGGCTACCCATTTTGACCTTCCGAATGTGCAATGGATGCCAGCGGTTCAAATCAGCGCCCAGCCCTTAATAAACAACGACGATTCGCCTGTAAACGTTGCGGTAAAGGGAGATCGCGAAGGAAATATGATGGCGTTTTGGCGACAGAGTGAATCGGGGGCCAATCTTTGGTCGAACCGGTTTGATGCCAGGCAACAATCATGGAAAAATGGCCTTAAGTTGAACAAAAACATGGGTACTGTCGGCGAATTTTCTTTTGATGGTGATCCATTTGGACGGGGGATTATCTCTTTTCGTCAAAACAAATCGGGTGACCAGGACGTCATCTCAAAGGTTTTTGACTAAACCTGTTTCTAGTCGCAGCTCCTCATCGACATGCCGCCAACCGAGACGTAGGTGCATCTTTTCCCACCAATATTGCCCGTAACGACACTTCCATTTTGGGAGGTATTGATTTCCGTGTTACCAGGAGCGCGATATTGGCCTCCATTTTGATTGCCCTGGTTCGGTGGTGCGCCCACGTTTCTTATCATTTCTTTGGCTTGAATCTGTTGCAATGCCGCAATATTTATGTTGCCGATGGGGAGCGCGTTATTTTCGTACCCCCATTGTCCGAGTTCGTTTACCCAATAATTGCCATCTTCTACGCGTTGGCTAAAAAGCGCATCGATTTCGGTGATTCCCAAAGGTTCTAGATGCTCGCCGTTGAGATGGATATGGCGTTCTTGAGGAAGAAGATTGCAGTGGGTGGTGAAGAGTAGGAACGCAAAAAAAGTTAAAAATTTCATGACACGCCTGAAGTTGTTGAGAAAATGATATTGTTTACGCTCGCAACGTTAACAAAAATATGGCCTCGGGTGTAGGTTTATATAAACATGACGCCATAAGGCTCGCCTAAGAATCGGAAATGAAAGGCGATATGTGAAATGAGCCCAAGATCTGCAAGGGCTTTTGCGGCGATCCAAACACCTGAACTGATGAGTAGGACGCCGATGATTTTGTCGCTTCCAAATTTACTTGCCAGTGCCGAGGCGGATCCAGCAAGGAGTAAAATGGGTGATGTGATGAGGACAAGACTCAACATTGTCCACATTCCAATCATTGGATCGCCAGAGGCGGCCGAGAGTCCAAGTGCCCATAAGGTGATCGAACATGGCATAATTGAGAGCGCGAAACCGATGACGAAGGGGGATTTCCCGCGAGCAAAGCGAAAGATTTTCGTGTACCATTGTGCAATTGAAGGGGAGGGCAGTCCTTTTTTATTGGAAAATCGACGCAACCCAAAGAAGACGAAAAATAACGCGCTCAGAAAACTGGCATATGGAAAAATTTTCGTGTCAACGATCGTTCCCAGAGCACCTGTCATGAGTCCGAAGAGCGCATAGGCAACTGCACGTCCAATTTGGTATTGAACGACGCTTCCCATTCTTTGAAGGGAGCTGGCGTCTTTATTGATAGAGGCAACGCCAGCTACAATGGGACCGCACATGCCGGCACAATGAACGCTCGTCCAAATCAAACCCAATGAGAACACCTGTAAAATTTCCGGATACATGTTTACCCTCATATCAAAGGATGGGAAGATTAGCGATTTTCTTCCATCAAAATCCAGCATTTTCCAATCTACGAAAAAAATGCACATCATGGTTTTGTGTGCGAAAATAATGCACGGGATTCGGTGGCTGGTTCAGTTTAGATGAGATAAGCACATGAGGTATGGCCTGGCGTGATTCTTGTTTAGGCAAATTATTCGTTGAAATGAAAGTAAAGAGGTTCGTCTATGGAAAATGGTGTAGAAGTTGTCGAATATGACGACAAAATCGTTCGATGGTTTATTTGGGCGTCGTTGATTTATGGCGTCGTTGGCATGTTGGTTGGCGTAACAATCGCTTTCCAGCTCGCTTTTCATCCCTTAAACGGGACGCAATACATGGAGTATTTTTCCTTTGGGCGATTAAGACCCTTGCACACCGATGCGATGATTTTCGCTTTTGCAGGAAATGGTATTTTTGCGGCGGTATATTATTCGACCCAACGCTTGTTAAAAGCGAGATTGTTTTCCGATCTTATGTCAAATATCCATTTTTGGGGATGGCAGGCTATTATTGCCGTTGTTGCGATATCCTACCCCTTGGGCATCACCCAAGGTCGAGAATATGCAGAAATGGAATGGCCGATTGATATTGCCATCACTGTTATCTGGGTGGTTTTTGCGGTTAACTTCTTCATGACCTTGGTCAAACGTCGCGAGAAGCACATCTACGTGGCGATTTGGTTCTATATTGCCACCATTGTTACCGTTGCCGTGCTGCATATCGTTAACAATCTTGTCATTCCGGTGAGCATGACCAAAAGTTACCCGATTTTTTCGGGCGTTCAAGATGCGCTCATTCAATGGTGGTATGGTCATAACGCGGTTGCTTTTGTTCTGACCACACCCTTTTTGGGATTGATGTATTACTTCCTACCCAAGGCCGCCAATCGACCTGTTTTTTCATATCGATTGTCGATTCTTCACTTCTGGTCTTTGGTTTTCGTTTATATTTGGGCGGGTCCTCACCACCTTCACTATACGGCATTACCAGAATGGGCTTCAACCCTTGGAATGGTTTTCTCGGTCGTCCTTTGGATGCCAAGCTGGGGCGGAATGATCAATGGTTTATTCACCCTTCGTGGCGCGTGGGATAGGTTACGTGATGATGTCACGCTTAAGTTCTTTGTGATCGGTATTACCTTCTATGGTATGGCTACATTTGAGGGGCCTTTGCTTTCGATTAAAAGCGTCAATGCGCTTTCTCACTACACCGATTGGACGATCGCTCATGTGCATTCAGGGACCTTAGGTTGGAACGGTTTTATGATTTTTGGAATGGTCTACTACCTCATTCCAAAATTATGGAAGACAAAAATTTACAGCGATAAGCTATCGAGCCTTCATTTTTGGCTCGGATTAATTGGTATACTTCTTTACATTATTCCAATGTACTCTGCTGGTATCACTCAAGGATTGATGTGGCGAGCCTACGATGAGACCGGACGATTGATGTACCCCGATTTCATGGAGACCGTTGTCGAGTTGATCCCTATGTACTGGGCGCGCGCGGTCGGTGGATCTCTCTACCTCACTGCTACTTTGATCGGTGTCTTTAACCTCTTTATGTCTGTGCGAAGTGCTCCCAAAGATTTGAGTGACGAACGTGTGGAAGTCGCGATTCCAACATGGCGCAAAAAGGCATCAAGTTCCAACAATTACGATGAAATTCTCAATGAAATGGCGCTCGAAAAAGACGGCTGGCATCGTGTTCTAGAAGGATGGCCGATTGTCTTTAGTGTTCTAACGACCATCGCTGTTTTGGTGGGATCGATCATTGAAATCACGCCTTTCTTGTTGATTAAAGAATCAATTCCGAAGTTAGCTCAAGTGAAACCTTTCACACCCTTGGAACTCGAAGGACGTGATATCTACATTAAGGAGGGCTGTTATACCTGCCACTCTCAAATGATTCGCGCCTTACAGTACGACGTTGATCGTTTCGGCGAATATTCTCGTCCCGGCGAAAGTGTGTATTCCTATCCTTTCCAGTGGGGATCCAAACGAACCGGTCCCGATCTGGCGCGCGAAGGTGGGAAAAGGCCTCATTATTGGCACGTTCGACATATGGAAGATCCGCGCTCGGTGACGAATAATTCGATCATGCCGGCCTATCCTCATATGCTCAAAAACGAGTTAGATCTTAGCCTCACTCGAGACAAGATCGATACGATGTTAATGCTCAATGTACCGTATCCAAAGTGGGTTTCCAACGACCCGGTTAAGAATGCAAAAGAGCAAGCAAAGAAAATTGCCGGAGAAATTAAGGAACAAGGTGGACCTGGAAATCTCGAAAATAAAGAGATCGTAGCTTTGGTCGCCTACCTCCAACGACTTGGAACAGACTTTAAGAAGGGAAAGAAATGAAAAGAGAAGTTGTAGAAGCAGCCGGATTGGCCATCTATGCCGAACTGGGAATTGTTATCTTTATGGTCGTTTTTATTCTTGTCGTTGCGCGCGGTTTTATGATTCCCAAAGAACAACGTGATGCTTTATCCCAAATGCCCTTAGACGAGGTAGAAAGTGAGTGAAAATAAAGACGAACTTATGTCCCATAATTACGACGGGATTCAGGAATACGATAATCCAATGCCTCGATGGTGGACCTCAACCTTTATTCTTACCTCCGTTTTTGCCGTGTTGTATGTATTTGGCATTACCTTTGGCCAGATCGATGGATACCAAGAGGACATGCAACAAGACAACGCTGTGAATGAAAAAAAACGCCAGGCTGTGGCGGCCGCTAATCCACCCATTGACGCAAAAATGCTCGATGAGAAGATTCACGATCCAGCCAGCGTTAAAGAAGGTGCCTTGGTTTTCGCTGCAAACTGCGCAAGTTGTCATGCGCCCGACGGTGGTGGATTGATCGGACCGAATTTAACCGACAACGCCTTCCTCTACGGCAAAAAACCCGAAGAGGCCCACAAAGTGATTCGCGACGGAACCGCAAAAGGAATGCCGCCTTGGGGCGCGATTTTATCTCAATCTGACATGGTCAATGTGATCTCCTTTATTGTTTCCATTCGAGGGACGACGCCAGAAAAACCCAAAAAGCCACAGGGAGAAGTAATAGAGTGAGTAAAATCCTAAATTCGCCAGATGAGGTTCTTTCAACCTTAAATAAAGATGGAAGTCGAAAATGGGTCTATCCCACCCTCGTGAAAGGGGTTTGGTGGAAACGTCGTATGATTGTCGCCTATGCTTTAATCGCGGTTTTTATTGCGATGCCATTGATAAATATCAATGGCCATCCAGCGATTTTATTCGATATTTTTACGTGGAAGTTTTCTCTCTTTGGCTGGGTTTTCTCACCGACTGATACCGAAATCTTGATGGTTTTTGGTTTAACGATTCTCGTTGCGGTCGTTTTTGTGACCGCTCTTTTCGGGCGAGTGTGGTGCGGATGGGGATGCCCACAAACCGTCTACTTAGAATTTATCTATCGGCCCATCGAAGCCCTTTTCGAAGGCAAAGCCGCAAAGCGTCGTCGCACGGATAGTAAAAAGCTAAAAGGTGCAGACCTGGCGAAAAAGATTCTAAAATGGTGTGTGTATTTTTTAGTATCCTTTGGGTTGGCCCACGTTTTCGTAGCCTATATCGCAGGTTGGGAACGCTTGGGGTCCTTTATGACCCAAAGCCCTGCTGACCATCCTTCGCTTTTCGGATTGGTCAGTGGCATGACGGCGCTCATCCTTTTTGATTTCGGATATTTTCGAGAGCAAATGTGCACCATCGCCTGCCCTTACGCTCGTTTGCAGTCCGTTCTAATTGATAACGATTCGATGATTGTCTCCTACGATCCTTTTCGTGGTGAGCCACGCGGTAAAAAAAAGAAAGGCGATGATTTAGATTTGGGCGATTGCGTTGCCTGTAATGCATGCGTACGTACCTGCCCCACAGGTATTGATATTCGAGATGGTCTACAGATGGAATGCATCGGGTGTCTTCAGTGCGTGGACGCATGCGATGAAATCATGATCAAGGTCGACCGCCCCGTAGGACTCATTCGCTACACCTCCCAACCTGCCTTGGAAAAGAAAAAAACGAATATTTTCCGCCCTCGGGTGATTCTTTATGGGATTCTTTTCGTCGTTCTACTTTCCATTTTTGGCATTCTTATCGGCGGAACAAAAGCCATATCCGTTAAGGTGTTTAGAACCGGTGGAGCACCCTTCGTGATGGTTCAAGACGATGTTCTCAATACCTATAAAGTTCGAATTGAAAACCGAACCGGAGACTTACAAAAAGTAGAATTTCACAAAGAAGCAGATAGTAAAGTGAATCTTTTTGTCGCCGGGGGCGGAAAAATAGAGATTGAATCGGGACGATTCAAAAAAGTCGTTCTAAGGCTATCCTTACCTAAAACAGAATTTAAAAACGGAAAGGCAGATATCGTGCTGCACCTAAAACACAAAGGTCAGGAAGATGTTTTAGTAAACTTACATATGATAGGTCCAAAATGAAAAGAATCCCCGAACATATTTTTTGGCCAGGCTTGATTATTGCCATACTTAGTATGAGCTTCATCTCTGGTGGTATACTTGTCTACGTTTCAACCCTCAATGGCGGAGCGCAATCCATACCTCACGCTTTTGATTCCTCTGAGTCAGAGTCCTTTGAAACGCCAGACGACGTCGAGCCCAAATACGACGGGATAGAAAAGTGATTCCCCAAGTCGACAATCGATGCGTGCATTGCGACGAGCCAGTCAGAGGCTTGCCCCGATTCGACGCGGACGCGGATGGAACGCACTCGCTCTCAGCCCAGAGTTTGCCCAGTGAACAATTCTGCTGCTCCGGTTGTGAGATTGCCTATCACGCCATTCAATCAATGTTCGACCAACCCGAAGGTAGTAACCCATTTTACGATCTCGCCAAGGGCAATCTTCGCCCTCCGACCCAAGGAAAAGTTGATTCCATACAAGCCCTACGCGATTCGATTCAAATGAAGGACAGTCTTTCTTCGGCCGAATGGTATCTTGAAGGCGTACATTGTAGGGCTTGCGTTTGGTTGGTCGATCAAATGCCTCGTGCCGTCGATGGCGTGGTTTCAGCGCGTACCGATATTAGCTCCAACCTCTTGCGCCTCGAATGGGACCCCGAAAAAACCTCCGTAGATGATATTGTAAACTGGTTGCAGCCCCTGGGTTATTCTCCCCATCCAACAAAAACCAAAGAGGAGGGCGGCGCTTTGCTTTCCGTTGGTGCCTCGGCCCTCTTGGCGATGAATGCGATGATGGTAAGTGTTACCTCCTATGGAGGACTGAGCGCCGAAAACGATTATGAGGTTTGGCGTTTTTTATCTATCGCTGCTGGTATCATGGCCACTGCATCTCTTTATCTTTTTAGATTTCGAATCTTGCGCCTTATCAAGTCCATTAAGCTAGCTAAACTTCCCGTCGACCTTCCAATCGTCATCGGGATTATTGCCGCGTGGTTTTTTAGTTGGTTCAATCTCTACACCACCCAGGCGGGTGTGAAAGGCGGCGAGTTATGGTTCGATGCGATCTGTGTACTCGTTGCGCTTTTGTTGGCAACCGAATGGTATACCGACCGTACCCGACGTAGGATCGGACAATTCACCCAAGTCGATTTTAGTATAGTACCTGAGTTTACTACCCTAAAGATTGGAAAGCGTATTCATCGCGATGAGGTTCAGGTCGATGACCTTCTTGTTTGTGAACCCAATGCGGTGTTGGTTAGCGACGGCATCGCCCAACAAAATATGTTTGTCGATAGATCGGTTCAGACCGGTGAGTCTCTACCGATTAACATTGCAAAGGGAGATGATCTCTATGCCGGTGATCGTGTTCTTGCTCAGCACTCGCCAGAAGGTATGTTTTATCGCGTAAAAGTGAGACACGAAAAGTCAAAACTAGCCCTTCTTTTAGAAAGCTTGAAATCACCGGAATACCTTGATTCCGATGTTGTCGATCGCGCTGAAAAACTTTCTTCCCTCTTTGTAAAAATCGTTTTAATTCTGGCCCTTTTGGCCTCCATTATAAGTGTGATTTTTCTGGGCGAATTTGGCGCAGTGATAGCGATTCTCATCGTGGCTTGTCCATGTGGCTTAGCGATCGCAACACCCTTAAGTTATGCTATCGGAATGGGGCAAATTCGAAGAAAGGGGGTGTTGTTAAAGAGCGCCCAAGGTATTGATATTCTTGACCGTGCAACAGATATTGTTTTTGATAAAACCGGCACCTTGACGGATGGCGACTTTCGTATGCAAGGTTACCAATCCACAGCGGAGCATCTTCGTATCGCCAATGCGTTGGAGTTCTTTTCATCCCACCCCTTATCGACCGCATTTAGTAAGAACGCAGATGATTTGGAACTTGATGAAGTTTGCGCGGATCGTCTTGGTGTGAGCGCGAAAGTGGGGTCAGGTTCTTATCGTGTTATGGGAAGCCAAAAACGAATTCCGGCCGCCTATAAGGATTTTATTGCGATTGGACTCTTTGCTATGTCTGGTGGAAAGACAAGCGGGGAGGACGGGCAAGAGCTTGCAACTTTCTATGTTGGTGATGCACTACGGCCAGAATCTCCCCAAGTTATCAAAGCGTTAAAGGCGGACGGTCTTCACGTTCACGTCCTATCCGGTGATAGAGAAGATAAGGTGCAACACGTCTGCGCAGACTTGGATATTGCCACCTTTAGATCCTCTTTATCCCCTGAAGAAAAAGCGAGTTATATTCGTGAGTTAAAAGATAAAGGTCGTGTTGTTCTCTTTCTTGGCGACGGAACCAATGACGCCCTAGCGTGTCTTGAAGCCGATGCCTCCTTTGTTGTTAAAGGTGCCTCGCCGATAACCTTTTCTTTGGCGGAAGGTCTACTCGATACACGAAATTTGGGCAGCTTTTTGGACGCAAAATTATTTGCGGCTCGCGTCCGCAAGCGTACAACCTTCGCGTTGGTTTGGGCATTAATTTACAATATCGTCATGCTAGCGGCCTCGGCGATTGGATGGATAACACCTTTGATCGCCGCAATTGCGATGCCCTTGAGTTCGGCGATATTGGTTCTTATTACAACCTCAGGCAGTCAACTGGGCTCTATATTGAGCCAAAGTTTGCCTGGTCGAAGGGAGGCTTCTAGCGACGATGCAAAGGCGGTTTTGGAACCTGTCTTTCACGCAAAGCCGACAGAATCGGTGCCCTTATGACGATCATTTATATCCTATTACCCATCTCTCTTTTGCTGGCCTTAGGCGCGGGTCTGGCATTTCGATGGGCGGTAAACAACCAACAATTCGATGATGTGGATTCTCCACCCATTCGCATGTTGTCGGATGGAAAAGTGGTGCGCGAAAATTCAAGCCCCAAGACCGGTGAAGGAGAATGATATGAATCGATGGGCTGATGAAAAAGATCGGGGGCGCAGAAAAATTCTTCATAGAGGTCTCTTTATGGAAATTCTGGAATACGTTGGGTTTAGCGAAGATGACGTTTTGGCATTGAGAAAAATGCACGAGAAAGTAGAGCCTGATTTTGAAGAAGTGGTGGCTCGCTTTTACCAAGCCCATCAGTCGAACCGCCATACAGCCAATGTGTTTGAAGGACCCGAACAAATCAAACGCCTGGAAAAAACCTTAGGCCAATGGTTAGTAGAGCTGTTTACTAAAGATAGAGATTTCGCTTATTGCCAAAGGCGTTGGGTTATCGGTGAGGTACACGTTGGTGTTGGGTTAAAACCCAAGTTTATGTTCGGGGCAATGAATATTGTGCGAACAGAATTGTACGATATCGTCTGCAAACATGGCTTTGCCGCCGATTGGAATTCGGTTGAAAAAGCACTCGATATTGATTTGATGATCATGGTTCAGTCCTATTGGGATTATGTTACCGACGTTAAGCTTCGTACACCCTTGGCGCTTGCCTCTGGTATGGCTCACGAAATTAGAAACCCCCTCAACTCGTTGGTCCTAAATCTCAATCTTTTGGAAAGAGGAGGGAATTTCACGGAGGTTGAAAGAGAAATCTGCTCAAGTCTGCGCCAAGAGATTGAACGGATTAAAACAACGATGACGGAGATGATCGACTTCACCCGCCCTATCGATTTGGTGTGTAGGAGTTTCCAAAGTTCGGAAATGGAAAAGTCGCTTCGATATCAGTTCGCAGAAGAAATGGGGGCTCAGCACATCTCGATGGAATTTACCCATACGATTGGTGAGCACGAAGACGGCTCGGTTGCCATTTACGGTGACTTTGATCGGCTAAAACAAGCGTTAATCAACCTTTTACAAAATGCGGGGCATGCTGTCGTCGACCGGACGAAGGACGTGGGTGGGGAGCAAGAGGAAGGCAAAATTGAGATCAACTTCGCAAAAACGAGAAGAGGATCTGTCATAAATATTAAGGATAATGGTCCAGGAATGAAAGGAAAAGATATGTTGAGAATGTATGAGCTCTTCTACACCACCCGCGCCGAAGGGACGGGATTGGGATTACCGATTGTCAAACAGATTATCGATTCTCATGAGGGAAGTATTCAGGCGACATCGTCGCGTGCAGGGACGGAGTTCGTCATTCATCTACCAGGAGAGGATAAATGAAAGTATTTAGAATCCTTGTTGTCGATGATGAAATCTCAGCACGAAAAGCGCTGGCCATGTTGCTCGAGCACGAGGGCTATGAGACTGCCCAAGCGCCTGACGGAATGCAGGCCCTTCATTTGGTTGAGACCTTTAAGCCAGATATTGTGTTGACCGATCTGCGTATGCCTTTGATGGATGGACTGGAACTTATCAAACAGATTCACAGTCAAGATCCCGACCTTTGTTGCATCGTCATGACCGCCTACGGGACGATTGATAACGCATTGGAGGCCATTCGTTTGGGCGCCCAACATTATTTGACCAAGCCTCTTAATTTTGACGAGGTGATGTTGGTTTTAGAAAAATGCGTGGACCATATCAAATTGCATCGAGAGTTTGTGCGTTTGCGTGATGACCGTGTTGCCACCACCGAGTTGGTTTTTCGAAGCCAGAAGATGGAGGCTATTGTTCGTTTTGCCGAGCAAGTTGCAAAGTCTCAATCAACGGTTCTCATTTGCGGGGAATCGGGAACAGGCAAGGAGATGCTCGCCAAATTTTTACACAAGATGAGCGATCGTTACGACAAGCCTTTTGTTGCTATCAATTGCGCGGCAATTCCTGAGAATTTGATTGAATCGGAAATTTTTGGTCATGAAAAAGGGGCATTTACGGGCGCCATTAGTCGTCGAGAGGGGAAATTCCGCAAGGCCGATCGCGGCACCTTATTTTTGGACGAAATCGGCGAGTTGTCGACCGAGATGCAGGTCAAATTGTTGCGCGTTCTCCAGGAAAGAAGTTTCGAACCTGTGGGCGGTGATAAAGCGGTTGACGTTGACGTGCGC
>Ga0256840_1003557_pt1 | contig 12466 bp, 13 predicted proteins | sample 355202metaG_FD_185969 | JGI IMG/M metagenome (GOLD analysis project Ga0256840, IMG submission 185969) | Hydrothermal vent microbial communities from Mid Atlantic Ridge, Atlantic Ocean - 355-202 | ecosystem: Environmental > Aquatic > Marine > Hydrothermal vents | place: Atlantic Ocean: Mid...
GCATTCCAAGCTTCTAATAAATATTTTTTCTGTTTTTTATTTAGATACAAATTGCATATCAAATTAATCATTTGGTTTTCAATTTTTAAATGAAAAACATTATATTTTTCTTGCTCCAAGTTTATACAATAGCCGGACAGTGGCCATTTTTTGCAATAATTATTATAAGCATTTGCAGCAAAAAGGGTATTTGCAAACATTAATGCGACAAATATAGTTTTTATTTTAATTTTATACATTATTTTATCCTCATAATTTTTTTATCTATACAAATAAAGAGTAACGATTAGATAGAACTCTAAATTTATGAGATAATTTTAGGAAGATTCGATACTGGCACAGGTCGTTTAAGGCTATCTCACCGATAGAAAAATCCTTTTTCTGAATATCAAATCATAGCATATCTAAGTAACCCAATTTGGTAAATCACTATTTTTTTGCTAAACTTATGGCATGAAAAATAGACTAGACAGACTAACTTATATCATATCTCTTTTATCTAAAGGGTTATATATCAAGACACCAAAAATTGCAAAAGAGTTGGGCGTATCTCAAAAAATTATTCGTAGTGATTTTAATAACTATCTACTCCCTTTTATAGAGGATATTTGCTATGACTACTCTAAAAAATGCTATAGAGCTTCAACCTCTTTTTTATCATCTACTCTGTTTGGTGCGGAAGAATTAGCTACAATCTGTATGCTTAAAGCAAAGTCTAACGATAAATATAGCGATGATAATCTCACTCTACATGTAGAGGGTCTTTTTGATAGATTTGAATCTCTTTTGACACATGATATATATCAAAATTGCTCTCTTGAAAAGATAGATGATTTTAAAGATGAAATTATACTCATAAGATATACTATCAAGCATCATCAAGAGATAGAGTGCACCTATAGAAACAAACAAAGAATACTCCAACCAATGAAGATTTTGAATTTTGATGAGTTTTGGTATCTTGTAAATTATGACAAACAGTATGAAGACATACGAAAATATCACTTAAATTCTATAAAAAATATAAAGTTATTGGATAGCTATTTCAAACCAAACAAAACTCTTTTGAAAAGATTTGATAATGCTATAAATGCTTGGTTTAAGCCTGAAGTAGAGCCGTATATAGTTATATTGCAAGTTGATAAGATAATCGCAAGATACTTTTTGAGAAAGCCTATATCTAACACTCAAAGAGTTATAAAAACTTATGAAAACGGTTCTATCGATGTAGAGGTACAAATAAGCGATGATATGGAAATATTGCCTACTATACAAAGATTTATACCATTTATCGGAGTGGTTGAGCCAATAGAGCTAAGAAAGAAGATAAGAGATAATATAGATATTTATTTGAATAAATTTGATTAACCTAATTGGGTAAAACACCAATGCTATGATTTTATCATCAAAATTAGGAGCTAAATTATGGTTAAAGATCAATATCATGCTGATGTTCTAAAGAAAACAAAGTTAAATAGAGGCATAGTTGTAAAGCGACAGTACAACAATCAAAGATATCAGAAAAACAAATTATCTTCGCTAAAAATTAACAATACATACTCCAGTAAAAAAGATACAGAGTATTTTGAAGACAAAAAGGCAGGAAGTGAATTAATCAAAAAATATAGAGAGAGTGGTGAGTTACATTTGATGATGAATATAAAAAATATGAAGCTCAATGGCAGATCTACTAGTTATTATAAAAATGGCGCAATATATTGTAATTTAATTTACAAAGATCATCAACTAAACGGTTTATGCAAAGGGTATTATTCTAATGGACAATTATCGATTGAAGTTCTATTTGAAATGGGTAAGGCTGTAGCTGGTGCATATTATAGGAAAGATGGGTTGAAACATATTATGACCGAGAATCAATTAAATAAAAAAACAAAAAATGCTTTATAGTGTTGGGGAATATAATGGTTAAGCAGTTCTATTTTAATATTAAAAATAGAGCGAGGAAGATGAAAAATACTAATAAATTGTTAAATGGGAGGTTATTATGAGAATATCAATTTTATTATTTACTTTGCTATTTAGTTGTTCGGTGTATGCATTCCAAAGCAACAAAAAAGGCGACTGGTTAAATAATTACACTGGTGATATTGATGGAAAATACAAAATAGGAATGACTTTGATTTATCATGGTGATAAGGTTAATGGACTATACTTTTACAACAAATATCTAAAAGATATAAAATTATTAGGTAAAATTTTTAATAGAAACCAAATTATATTTAATGAATACGATAATCAAGGCAATATAACCGCTGTTTTTAAAGGTAGGTTTATTGAATATGCTTATCAAGATCCTAGAAAACAATTTGGAGACAGTGATTCCAGCTTAGATATGGAAATAATTGTTGGCACATGGGAAAAAATCGCCGACAAGAAGAAAATGCCATTTTACTTAAGCTTATCAAATGCGACATATCGATTTAAAGGAGAGGGGCGATATGGTGTTAGCGCTAAAGATGATTTGATTATTGAACAATCTGCTCAAACTTTCTGTCAATTAGTTAAATCTAACAACAAAGTAAAAGTATCCAAACTTATATCGTATCCTATAGATGTAAATCTCAATGGTAAGAATCGGAGGATTAAGGATAGGGGTGAGTTCATTAAGAATTATGATAAGATTTTCACTTCCTCATTCAAGCTAAAAATTAAACATGGTATTCCGCATAATATGTTTACAAAATACCTCAGAGCCATGCTTGGAAATGGTGAGATTTGGTTTGGACCAAAGGGCAAAGTCGTTGAAATAAATAACTAAAATGTCTAACAAAGTTGCTTACACATGAGATTTTAAGAGGACTGGTTACTTTAAGGAAGATATCCTAGATTATAAATAAACTGTGTCTCATTTCTGGTGCTGATTTATTTGGAGGGTATGGAGCAAGGTTATTTTTGTTTTTATAACTTATCTGCAAATAAATCCGCAATATATGAATATTCTCATTATATTATATATTGCAAAAATACCTTATATTAGGTGTTATATTATTTTATTTATCTGCAAATAAATCCGCAATAATTATGATATAATGCTATCAAAAAGGAGTTCATTTTGGATTTTACCCCCCTACTTCCCTGTGACAATAGAGGGAATATAGACTCAAAACTTCTCTCTATGGCTGAAGAGCTTTGTATCAAAAGTGCTTCGCTCACCGGCTCCCATACTCCACAAATACTATATGGGATAAAAGAACTTCTTAGAAAGGTTAATAGTTATTACTCTAATCAAATTGAATCAGAAGGTACACACCCTATAGATATAGATAAAGCTTCGAGGCGAGAGTTTTCTAATGACTCAAAAGAAAAACAACTACAGCAGCTATCTCTTGCGCATATAGAAGTCCAAAGGTATATAGAGGAGTACTTCATAGGTGGAAAAACTCCTTATAGTAGAGATTTTATTTTAAGTGTACATCGCGAACTTTATTCACGCCCTGGCATGGCTCACTTTTTGCAGGTGAAAAACCAAGAGAGCAATACAATCATAAAAATGATGCCGGGCAAATTAAGATATGATAATGTATGTGTAGGGCAACATATAGCTCCTAGTCACACAGAACTATCTCACTTTTTTGACAGATATGAACAACTTTATAAAGTACCAAAATATGCTACGCAAGCTACGCAAGTCATATTTGCTTTGGCTTCGCACCATAGACTTATGTGGATACATCCTTTTCTTGATGGCAATGGGAGAACAGCTAGATTAGTATTGGACGGCATATTTGATAGCATACCGCTAGAAGGATATGGACTTTGGAATATATCAAGAGGGCTTTCTAGGCGTTCAAGAGATTATAAACACTATCTTGCCCTAGCAGATACAGTAAGGCAGGGTGATTTGGATGGCAGAGGAGCACTCTCCGCTAAAGCATTTATCTCTTATGTGAAATTTATGCTAGAAATAGCCCTAGATCAGGTAGACTTTATGGATAAAAACTTAAAAATGTTCTCTTTACACGAACGCATCAAAAATTATGTGCGGCTTTCTAGAGAAAAACTTTTTAATACTAAACCGCTCCCCAAATATAGTGAATTACTTTTTAAAGAATTGCTTATGGTGGGTGAAGTGCCAAGGGGAAAAGTAATGAATATTATTCACACCAAAGATAGAACAGCAACAACACTTATAAAAGAGTTGGTACAAATGGATTTTCTAGAGTCAAACACGCCTAAAAGTGCAATACGCCTAAAATTTAATGCTCATTTTGCATCTTATATCTTTCCTGAGCTTATTCCGCAAAGATGATGAAACTAGAAAAAATCAATATAAACGAAGTAAAAATTAAGCGCGGCTTTTAATTTGCTAAAAATTTGACAAAAAAACCCTTTATTGCATATAATAGCAACATACAAAAATTTTCAACACAATTTAAAAAGGTGAAAAAATATGAGCAAAAAAATAAAAACAACCATCAAAGAAGCCCACTGGAAAGGAAAATCTCTTTTTCATAAAAAAGGAGAGTTTGATAACATTTTTACAACAATTTATTATCAAAATAAGGATGCTTTTGTTGATGCAGATGGAAAATTACTATTTCAAATGATATGTGAAAATTTTTTTCATCAACACAAAAAAGTAAAATTGAAATTAAAACTGAATTATACATTAGGAATGATGTATCCTCAAGCATATAGACTCTACATGTATAACCTAATCTATAAAAAATTAACAAAAAAGAAGATAAAAAATGATATATTTAAAGCTAAAAATAAAGAGCTTTATTACAGCGTTCTCTTATACGCACACATGGAAGCACACCAAAAAAGAGTATTGAAAATCATAGAATTACTCAATATTGATTTTAAACAAGAGAGTAAAAGATTGCATAGAGTTCTTTTTAATTCAAAAAATAAAAAAGAGTTTTATATTACTGATAAAAGAAAAACCAATGACAGTAAATGAGTTAATACGAGAATTGCAAAAGCATGACAAAGATAGTTTGGTAGTTGTTAGTGGATATGAAGATGGAGTAACGGCAAAATTTAGAATAAATCAAGTGCATATAAAACCATATTCCAATCCGAAAGATTACTATGGTGAGTATGAAATAGCAATAGATGGCAAAAATGCTGTTGCTATTGAGAGATGAGGCAATATAAAAGGGATCTCTATGAAAAATCCAAAAAATGATTTGGGCGATGAGTGATAAACTATGAATCATAAAATATTTGTATGTGGTGATACACATGGTATGCCTAGAGATACGCAAAAACTCAATACTACAAATTTTCCTCAACAAAAGAGTCTTACAAAAGAGGATGTGCTTATTCAATTGGGGGATTTTGGATGGATATGGTATCCGATAGACCAAAACAAGGAACAAGAGTATTGGCTTGATTGGTTAGCTTCAAGAAATTATACTTTGGCTGTAGTATTAGGCAATCATGAGAATTATGATGTTATTGAAACACTTCCCATTAAAGAAAAATGGGGCGACAATGCAAGAGTCCTCCATAGAAAGAAAGGCACAATCTACTTTTTAAAAAGAGGCGGAATTTACACTATTAATGGCAAAAAGATTCTCACTATTGGTGGTGCAGAGAGTATAGACAAAGAACAAAGAGTACCAAATATCAGTTGGTGGGAGCAAGAGAGACTTAATTTTGAGGAGACTGAGTTAGCTTTAGATGCGATTGATGCAAATAATAAAGAGTTTGATTATGTTTTAACGCATACCTGCCCTGCAAAAATCATAAGAGAATTTACAAACAGTAATCAGAAAATGAAATGTAGTGTTGCTAATTTTCTTGATTATATTGATGATACAATTTCATTTAAATCATGGCATTTTGGGCATTTTCATATAGACAAGACTATAAAGAGAGGCAAATACCAGTGCCACTATAATAATTCCCCTCATGAGCTAAAGTAGTAGAGATTAAATCAAAAAAAGGCAAACAAACATGGCAAGAAAAGCATATGGCACCACACTATGGGGTAGTAAATTTCTAAAATCAATAGAACTTGAGACTGATTCTGGTCGCCTAAGCCGCGGTAAAACATATGCGAATACAGGTAAAATATATGGTGTTGTTTTAAAACCTAATTCAATTACAGCAAAAGTCAAAGGCAATTACTCTCCTTTTTATACGACCTCTCTTAATTTCAAACAATTCCCAAGGGGAGATATCAAAGTTATTTTAAAATTTATAGAGGATAATCCATTCGTTTTAGCAGATATCATTAATGGAAAGCTACCTTTAGATCTATTAGAGTTTTGCAAAGAAAATGAGATAGATCTGTTTGGCGGATTTGATATGAGTTGTAACTGCTTTGACTATTATGGTACTTATGCATGTAAACATATTGCCGCTTTATACTATATTCTTACCAATGAAATTGATAAAAACCCTTTTATACTCTTAAAGCTAAGAGGACTTGATCTCATTAAACACTATAATATTCAAGAAAATCTCCAACTACCCTACCCTATTGAGTTAAACTATTGCGATAATCCAAATAAAAAAGTTGAAGAAAAAAATACCCAAATACTACAACTTTAAAATTCAAGCAGTTTTATACTCTCCATGTTAGAAGATCATCCACCCTTTGCATCTATCAACTATAAAGAGGTGTTGGCTGAATTTTATAAAAAAGCATCCAAAGAGCTACCCCTTGTAATCTCACCAATAAGAGATGAAAACATACCTAAAATACAAAGAGTTTTACAAAGTGCAGATATAGCACTCCAAGCAACAAGTGATATACATATAGCAAAATTTAAGATTTCAAGTGAACTTTTGCAAGATAAAGAGGTTTTTTCTTTATTTGACAAGTCCAGATTTGCTATTGATGATAAAGAACTTCTTATAAAACCAACGGAACTTTTTAATCTATTTGTATCGTTTGGAGATGATTATAGAAGTGATAGTTACAGATATCTATTTTATCTCTTTAGAGTAGCATACATTTTAATCGAAAAGAGCGGTTTTATTCCAGCAGTATTTGAAGATAATAACTTTTTACAAATCATATACAAACCTCTTCTTGGCATCTCTTCCATCAACAAACAGATTGAACTACTCAGTAAAATAGCACCAAACATTGTACACATAAACAAAAAATATTTAGATACTAAAAGCGGCACAAACTATATATTAAGTGCCGTACTAACAGACTTTGTACCAAAACTAAATTTTATGCACAAAAAGCAAAAAGCAAATCCTCCTGCCATATCAAATAGCTTCTTTAGAGGTCAACTACTACGAACAAGAGAATTTGAAAATAAAAATGTTAAAATTAAAAAAATCACTTCTTCAGATATGAAAAACTATTAAAAGATGGAAAAGAACTTATACACTTTAAAGATAACTTTGTTGTAATAACTCCCGAAGAAGCAAAAGCGATGTTTGCTCAAATAAATAAAAAGACAAAACTAAATAAGTTTGACCTACTCCAAGCAAAACTAAATGATGAAGCAGTGTTTGATAGTGATTTAGAGAACTTCTTTGATGAAATCTTTACCCCTAAAAATATTAAAGTGCCTACTTCCTTAAAAGCTGACCTAAGAGAGTACCAATTGCGTGGATTCCAGTGGAATATAAATAACCTTCTTAATGGATTTGGTACTATTTTAGCAGATGACATGGGACTTGGTAAAACAATACAAGCTATAACCACCCTACTCTATCTAATAGAAAACAATCATATCAAAAATGAAACTATAGTTGTAGTCCCTACTTCACTACTAACTAACTGGGAAAATGAACTTAACAGATTTGCCCCATCTCTAAAACACTTTTTATATTATGGCTCAAAAAGAGTTATGCAAAAGAGTGATATCATATTCACCACTTATGATTTAATAAGAAGAGATATTGATACATTCAAAAAGCTAAAAATTGATTGTCTAATAATAGATGAAGCCCAAAAGATAAAAAACCCTGACACTAACCTCACAAAAGCAATCAAATCACTCAAAGCTAAATATAAAATAGCACTTAGTGGAACACCTGTTGAAAACAATCTAAGTGAGTTATGGAGTATATTTGACTTTTCACTTCCTAAATATCTTAGATCTCTCAAAGATTTTAAAAAAAACTATGCAAAAGATATTGAGATACACAAAGATAGAATTAAAATAGAAAGACTCAAAAAGATAACAGCACCATTTATGTTAAGGCGTCTTAAAACTGATAAAAACATAATCTCAGATCTTCCTGATAAAATTATTATTGATGAGTATGTAACTATGACAAAAGAGCAAGTAACTCTTTATCAAACAGTGGTTAACGAGACAATGAAACAAATAGAGGAAACAGATGCTAAAGGAGTTATATTTAAGTTAATCATCTCACTCAAACAGATCTGTAACCATCCAAGAAACTTTGATAAAATAAGTCAAAATAGCGTTACAAAATCAGGAAAGGCACAACTTCTAATGACACTTCTTGATAACATCATACTTCAAGATGAGAAAGTACTTATCTTTACCCAATATACTCAAATGGCAGATATGCTAGTAGAGCTTATCCAAAAAGAACTTCTTGTCTCCCCTCTTCTTCTAAAAGGAAATATGAGCAAGAAAAAAAGAGAAGCCGTAGTCAATAGTTTTCAAAATGATAACCAATATAAAATCTTTATACTTTCACTAAAAGCCGGAGGTGTTGGATTAAACTTAACTGCTGCTAACCATGTTATTCATTATGACCTATGGTTCAATCCAGCTGTTGAAAATCAAGCAACTGATAGAGCATTTAGAATTGGACAAAAAAAGAAGGTGACTGTACACAGACTTATTACAAAGGGTAGTTTTGAGGAAAAGATAGATAAAATGATAAAATCTAAACAAAAACTCTCAGATTTAAGTGTTAATATTGGGGAGAGTTGGTTAAAAGATATGGATACAGAGGAGTTAAAAGGGTTGTTTTTAGGGGAATAAATTTGTTTTTTAATATATTTTTCCCAAAACGAGGACTTTATTTCCCAAAATGAGGACTTTTATCAATCCCCGACTTTAATCACAATATTTTGACTCCCCCCTGCCTTAATTCTTACTATTATACTTTATCAATAATATATTAGTCTTTTACACCTAAATATTCTTTATAAATACATATTTAATAGATTATTTGTACAATTTTATATATCTTTTTATAGCCCTATTTTAAAGAATTCTAGATCATAAACATATTTTTTGTCAAATACTGTAAAAACTATCACTAAATTTTCTTATGTAGGATTATAGAACGAATCAGATTTAAAGATCGACAATGTAACAATAAACTTTTCCCATAGTGAGGACATAAATAACATATTTTTTCCTATTTTGAGGATTATAAACCTTTAAAACATTCTATAAAGATAAAATATCTATTTTAATCATTAAATATACTCTACATTATTAGGAAAAATTCAAATTTAATATGAAAAAAAACAACGAAGTCCTCGTTTTGGGAAAAACATCCTCACTATGGGAAATAAAGTCCTCGTTTTGGGAAGAAAATAGTCCTCAGCTTAGGAAATAAAGTCCTCGTTTAGGGAAATCTATTCCCACTATTTCCCTAAATTCCGCTATTTAAACCTCTTTTAACTCTTAAGTATAGTTATTAATAAATACTAAAACAGAGAATTTTGTTCTTTTTTTCTAAAAAAATTCTTATATCTACCATCGTCTGATTTATATGTATCTACTTCTTCGGAAGTATATCCATATTTATAAATCATCATGCCTCTGTAACTAGTTTCTAAATCTTTTAATTCATTATTTATAATTAAGTATTTAATTTTTCGTCTATAGCTATCAATATTATCAATTTTACTCGAACTATGTTCTATAATCCAATCTATAAATTCATCAATTCTTTCTAGAGGTACCTTGCACTGAGATTTTATTTCAATAATATTTTTTGACCAATAAAAAACAAACTCTTTATAAATTTTTTCGTAGTTACAAGATATTTTATTACCAGTTAAAGTATAAATTTCTTTGATTCCTCTATTTATACCTTCTAACATTTTAGATGGATGTTTATGCTTTGTACCAAATTTATCATTTAATTCATCTATCGTTTTTTTAATGGTTCCTAAATGTTTATCAATTTTATTAGGCATGGAATAGTATCTTAAATACATCTCATAAATTTTATAACCATATTTAGTTTTAAATTTTTTAGATAAAGATATATCAATTGTTGTATAGCCTGCCCTATCAACCATATATTCAATAAAATTTTCTGAAATATTGATTTCTACTAAATGTTGAGTATCTTTATATGATTTAACATCTTGTAAAAAAGATGTTAATGCCCAAGCAATTTGTTTACCAGAATGAATTTCTTGAAAGTTTCTTAGCTCAAAAGGAAGTTTTAGTTCTAATAAATAAAATTTTATCCTATCTACATAATCATTATTTTTTTCCAAACCTAATTTTTTTCTCAAATATGATAATTCTAGTCTAATTTTTCTATTTTTGTGTTCATTATATACTTGCAAAATAACATCTAATGCTTTCATAGCGCCTAGTGACAATTCACCATTCTTTGCATCCGTAATAGCATTATTTTTTCTAAGCATTTCAAAATGTTGTTTTTTTGCTTTTTCTAAAGATTTACTTTTACGAATATTATCCATTTTTAGTCCTCGTTTTGGGAAATATAATTATATCTTAATTTTTAACAAATAGTCCTCGTTTTGGGAAAAAACTAACATTATTATAACAAAAACTAACAAAAAGCAAATATTTGGCTATAATTACAATGTTTAAATTATATTTAAAATAGGTACATTATGATTATAACCATTGCGCACACTAAAGGTGGTGTTGGAAAATCTCTAATATCATTTCATTTGGCAGTAGCTTTAAAAGCGGCTGTAATAGATTTAGATTTTCAAAGGACAATCATTGTAAATAATGAAATGAGAAAAAACAATAGTCGACAACCAATAGCCGTTTTACAAACAAAATCTTTAGACGATCTTCTAAAATTTAAAAAACACAATGAATTAAAAAAAGGAACTGCTGAAGAAAAAATTTTTATTATTGATGTAGGTGGTTTTGATTCAGATGCCAATAGAATTGCAATCGCAATCGCTGATTTAGTGATTGTTCCCGTAAATGATAAAACAAATGACATCATTGGTTTACACCAATTTAAAGATATTATAAATCAAATTGAAAAATCAACAAAAATCAAATTAAATCCTAAATTGTTAATAAATAATGTTTCACCATCTACTAAGGACTTTGTTAGTTTAGAATCTTTTATTAGGGAAAACCAAAATTTTTCTCTAATAAACGCTATTTTAAGAACAAGAGCAGATTATTATAAATCCTTGGAAACAGGTACAGGGATTACGGAACTTAAAAACTCAAAAGCTAAAAAAGAATTCAAGATATTAATTAAAGAAATAGTTAAAAGGGTAAATAATGGCTAAAAAAGTAGATATAACAAATAGTATAAATTTAAGCAAAAAAAATTTATTAAATGCAGCAAATGGTGCAGCTTTGACACAAGATTTAGGGGCATTATTAAAATCTGATATTGATGAAACACTAAAGGAAAAGACGCTTGTAGATGTTGATTTAATTATTGATAACCCTTTTCAACCTAGAATAGATATTAACGAAGATTCTCTCAAAAATTTAGCATCTAGTATAAGATCCGAAGGACTAATGCAGCCTATTATTCTACAAAAGAAAAATAAAAAATATATAGTAATAGCAGGACACAGAAGATTATATGCTCACAGAATGATAAATAAAGATAAAATTTGGGCAACTATAATTGATGATAAATTTGACAACAACATAGAAAATCACAGACTTCTTTTCAGAAAGGCCACAATAGAAAATATTCAGAGAGATCAACTATCACCTCTTGAAATAGCACTCTCTTGCCAAGAAGCACTTAATAAGAAATTGTATAAAACAAGAGATGAAATTGCAATTATTTTAAATAAATCTAAAAGTTATATTGCAAAAATTATGACAATTTTAAAATTAGATGAAAAAATAATCAAAGATTTAGAAAAAAATAAAAGTATTAAAGATATTGAATCTTTATATGAATTGCAAAAAGTTAATAATAAAGATAGACAAATTGAACTTTATTTTTTATTAAAAAATAAAAAAATATCAAGAGACGATATAAGAAGTGAAGTAAAAAATCAAAAACATAATAAAGCAGTAGAAACAATTAAATATATAAAAAATAAAAAATATATAAGTTTAAATATAAATTTATTAAAACTGGATGATGAAAAAATACTAGAATTAGACAATGAATTAAAGAAACTTATTTTAAAATATAAATAAGTTTCGCATGCGAAACTTATTTATATTGGTAAAAATAGGGTAGGGTTTCAAAACTACTCTTAATATTAAAACTCTCACAAGCAGATAAAAAATATTTCACCAATTAGAACAGAAGAGGGTGCACGAAGAGTAATCCATTCAAATAACACTGCCGAGAGTTTTCTATTACTAGTAATACTATGATA
>Ga0256840_1003558_pt1 | contig 12462 bp, 13 predicted proteins | sample 355202metaG_FD_185969 | JGI IMG/M metagenome (GOLD analysis project Ga0256840, IMG submission 185969) | Hydrothermal vent microbial communities from Mid Atlantic Ridge, Atlantic Ocean - 355-202 | ecosystem: Environmental > Aquatic > Marine > Hydrothermal vents | place: Atlantic Ocean: Mid...
AAGATAGACGTAAGAAAGAGACCTAAACATGCTGATATTTATCTGCTTTGGTTTAGGGTATGGTAGAATGAGAGATAGTAAAATTAGAGTTGGTGTTGGGTTTGGGTTTTTCAGGGGTGACTACTTATATAAAAATTTCTGAAATACATAGACTTGAAAATAAAGAAAATATAGATGTTGTACTTATAGAAGTGCAAGTCGGGGAATATATAGGTGAGGATGATATAGTAAGACTTGAAGATGACTTTAAAAGAAACTAGCCATATGCTTTACACCTACATCAAAAGATTTATATTTTTTCAAAACTTGCTTGTTTGGGAAAATGTTTTTCTAAATATTCAAGTAATTTCATTTTTACCTTATCGTATTCTATATCAGAAAGTGCCGTTGAATCATTAAAACATATAAAATTGATACTTTTATTATTTTCTATTTCATCAATTAATTTATTTAAAGTATTCATAGAGTTTAAATTAGCAATCATTGCATCATTATATTTACAAGGTTGAAAATTACCTTGAGCCAATTGCCAATAGCGATATATATATTGATTCAAATCACTATTGTCTCTAAATCTATTTTTTGAACATGCCATAAGTTCAGACCTAAATTCACTATAGACATCTCCTAAGGTTTTTCGTAAATAGGGTTGAGGATGATGCCAATGTTCTATCCAAATAAATTTTTTGAAGATTTTAGTTAATAAAAAATTATTTATTTTGTTTGTTACATTATAACTAGAATGATACAAATACTTACTATCTAATTGTATAGGTTGAAATTTATTATTAATGAGTTTAAGTGTGTTATTTAAAGAATGTATCCAACTGTCTCGCTGCTTAAACATTTCAAATAATGCATTACGAGGTATAGGAATATGCGATAGAAAATCAACAGGTTTTCCTTGTACAAAAAAACGTTCAGGCTCTAAAGCTTTACAAATAATCATATCATCATTGAGATATACAAATTGTTCAGATAAATTTGAAATATTTGACAAATTCATTTCAATAGCTACTGAACTAAATACAGGTAAATGTGATTTGTCAATAAAAAGATCTTCCTCCTTAATTAACTCAATTTTTGGGTGATTTATATCAAGCCACTCAGGAGTATAACCTTTTGTAATGATAAATATTTTATGATACCATGGGCAATTCACCTCAATAGATCTTAAAACATATTTCAATGTTTCCATATCTCTAAAGCGAGCAGGTGCTACAGTATCTTGAAAATCATGAGAGTTAGACATATAGTCTCTTCTTATTTTATTCCATTTTTCATTATCTCCACTTACCCATGGGAGTACGAAGTCTATATCTTTTATAAGGAATCCTTTAGCTTTATAGTATTCTCTTCACTAATTTCCAGTAGGGTAGTGCCGGTTTTTTCAAGCATCTTATGTATAAGTAAAACATTTTTTTCTGCTTTTCCTTTTATAGGAAATCTAAAAGCATCTATAGTGACCTTTGGATAAAGTTTTTTTACTGTAAAAAGTGCACTTGATACAAAAGAGGCTAGGTAGTCTATTTGGATATTATTTTCTAAGAGATATAATTCAAATGGTTGGGATAACTTACGTACTTCTATCCGTTTGGGATATATTTTTTTTATATTTTCAAAAGTTATATCTTCTTCTCCTCTATGGGGGATATACACTATTTCTTTTCCTTTTTCATGATAGTATGAAAAAATAGCTTTTAAGTACGATAGGTACTGAGTATAATTGATAGGTAAAGAGTTATAGAGTGGTTGCCCTAAAAAATAGACTGTCGTTTTAGACGATAATCTTTCTTCTTTAGGTGCATCATTATGCTGATAATGTAACTTGAGAAAAGTATAGTTATTGCTAACAATCGTTTCATTTCTATACTGAATTAAATCAAATATCGTATAAAAGTTAACAAGTATTGTGTCCATATCATTTTTGTAACCCAATACTCGTAAATAATTTTTTCTGAAATGATAATAGCCATAAAAAGCAATCTGTTTTAGCATACTAGTATGTGCATGTTCTAAATGCGTTGTAATATAGCTTTTATATCCTTGTGTATCATTACTATATAATTGATGATGTATAGCTATGGAATAGACTCCATCATCCACCAAATACAACTTCTTATAGGTAGTATTTGCAATGAGTCTCCGAGAATTTAACCCCAAAAAACCAGTAAAGACTTTGTCATATCTTTCTTTCTGAATCTCTTTAATTAAAGAAAGCATAAAATTCATACGCTTTTTTTCATAAACAATAAGTTTACTATAGTCAAAAAGTGAAGTCAGCTTCATTAGCTGTGCATAGTTATTCTGTTGACCTTCATAGTAAAATATAACCAATACATTATTGTTTGTTTTAAAATGTTTTTGTGCTTCAATAGCATTTAACAATTGTAAAGGATAATTAATAATGAAAAGATTTCCTTTTTCATTTATAGGTTTTTTCTGCGTTATATTTATAGGGCTTTCTAATATATTAATCATTTTTGACAATTAAACTTTTTTATACCATCTTTTTTATAATTTTCATAGATAAGCTGTATATTTTCTTGGTGAAATGCACTTAAAAAAGTAGTGTCTATTTCAATATATTGAATTTTTGTTTTTGGAAATATTTTTTTTAGTACAAACAGAGCAGTTGATGTAAAGGAAAATACTTGATGTGGGACAATACCTTTTTGTAAAAAATAAATTTCAATTGCAATATTTAATTTTTTGACCGTTAAATTTTTTTGTTGCAAAAGAAATATTGAAAACACATCAGAAAAATACTCTTGCCTATGCGGAATATATACAAATTGATGATTAGGATAACAATCTAAAACTTCTTTCATTGCTTGAATATATTCAAAGGTGGACATTTTCATAATTTTTCTAAAAGGTTGTCCCAGTATATAAATTTTATTGTCTTTTATTTTATGAGAACTAAATAAACTTTTCACATGGCTATAATCATGTGTAATAATTGTATTGTAGTCCTTAATATTAAATATTGTAAAGAAATTTAAATTATTCAGATGAGTATTACGTTTAATGCCCATGAAGTTATAAATCATATTAATAAGTCTTTTTTTGAAATTTAAATTTTCATCTAGACCAATATATTTATTTTCTTCTTTACTTTGTTGCGTTAATAGATTATGTACAGATAACGAATATGTTCCATCATCAAGTAAATATAGATGATTATATTTTATGTTGGCAAATTGTTTTCTATATGCTAAATTAACATGACCATAAAAATTATAATTATAGGTATACTTGTTTATACAGTTTAAGTATTTCTTAAATGAAATTAAATTATATGTGTCTTTTTGTTGATATGTAATTAATTTATCATATGGGAAAAGAGAAGAAAGTTCAAAAAGTTGATTAATATTATCTCCGTTACCAACAACAAAAAATAATATTACTAAAACATTGTTTTTAGTAGAAAAATATTTTTGTGCTTCAATAGCAGATATTAATTGCGAAGGAATGGTAACAACAAATAGGTTTTTTTCCCCTTCTCCTACATTATCGTACAAAACTTTTGTTTCACCTTTTTTGAAAACTTCTTTATCATATTTTAAGTTTATAGGTTTATTTTTCATATTATCTACCACTACTTTTCAAAAAGTTCAAATCTAAAGCATCGCCATGATCATAGTCTTTGGGAGATTTTGTGTTAATTATTTGATATAAATATTTAGGATGTACACCATACCCTGGTCTTACAGAACGAATATTCTCTTCAGTGAATAGCTCCCCCTTTTTAATATCTTTAGTAACATAAAGACTTCTTGAAAATCGTCTAGATTGTTTCTTTTTTGCTGTCATACTATAGTCTACTTTCCCAAGTAACTTTTCTGTATCTCTCACTGCTTGTATCATTTCTCTAAACTCGTCTTTGTCTAAAGAAAAATCTGCATCGGCACCACCAATAGACTTGTCTAGTATGAAGTGTTTTTCTATAACTTTCGCACCTAATGTCACTGCAACAATAGGTGCCGTTGTACCTAGAGTATGGTCCGAAAAACCACTCATAACTCCAAATGTTTCTGCCAAATTTGGAATAGTCAGAAGATTTGCATCTTCTAGTGCCGCAGGATACGCAGATGTACACTTTAACAGAATGATATCATCGTTACCTTCCTCTCTGCAAATGTTTACAGCATCCTGTATCTCATCTATTGTGGCAATACCTGTTGAAATAATAACGGGTTTCTTTTTGCTTGCAGTATACCGTATAAGTTCATAGTCAGTTATCTCAAAAGATGCTATCTTGTAGGCTGAAGGATTAAATTGTTCTAGAAAATCCACAGCTGTTTTGTCGAAAGGAGATGAGAATATATCTATGCCAATTTCGCGAGCATAACTAAAAAGCTCTTTATGCCATTCCCAAGGAGTATATGCCTCTTTATATAGATCATAAAGTTTTTTATTGTCCCAAAGTGTTCCCCCATCAATGATAAAGTCTTTATTGTCACTGTTAAGCGTGATGGTATCTGCAGTATATGTTTGTAGCTTAATACAATCAGCACCTATTTCTTTGGCTGCCTTAATTGTATCCAAAGCATTTTGCATATCTCCATTATGATTTGCACTCAACTCAGCAATAATATAAGTCTTTTTTTCTGTTAAATCAAAATTTCCTATTTTCATGTTTCCTCCATTATTTTACATCACTAAATAAAAAATCTATTTTATTTATTCTTTTTCCCATCATTTTCAAAAAATTGGAATTTTTATTGTTTCTCCAAGTATCTTTTGAAATTTGCATCATATAATATTCTCCACTAGCATCTGAAAATTTATTATATACTGTTAAACCAAAGTTAAGACTAAATCTATATGCATTGACATTCAATATGTTTACCTCCGAGTTCAAGACATCAACATTATGGGTGTTGAATATTTTTTCAAGAAACGCATATGTAACCAACGATGAAATCAGAGGTTGTACTGTACAAGTAAAGAAAAGCCCCCACAAAGGTGTTTCTTCAGAATTAAGACCTACTATATTGATGCCACCAACCAAAACAGAATCAACAAAAACTGCATAATAAATTTTTTGATTATCAGTCTTTAAACAGTTTACCCATTGTAAATGATTGTCAGATGCTATAATAGCTGTGTCTTTAGAACTTTTTCGAACACCTTTCGAATTCCTAATTCCAAGCAGTTTTAATTGTTCTGTCTCCGTAAGTAGCGTATAGTTTTTAAGTTCAATAGTCATTCAAAATCTTTCATTATATTATAATATTTCAATTTCTCTACAGAAATTACTAAAGAGGTCAAAACCATCCCAAATATTTGAAAAGTCTAATGCTTTTCCTATAGGTACAATCCTATCGATACCTATAGGCATATTTAATTGTATAATTGCAATAATTTCTTCCCTTGTGTACCCATAGTATGCAATAGTTTGATGTTTTTTTGTCATAAATGGAATCAAATCTGAAAATTTATTTATTTCAGTTTCATAAAATAATCCTGTACCACAATGTAAATCTTCTTGCACATCATTAATCGACGAGATGCTAATCCTATTAATATATGGATTGTCAATTTTGCTTATCATAATATTGGATTCAATCGCCATAGAACATTCTGCAACCAATTTGTTAACAATGTCGGCAGGAGCTATTTCTTCTGGTTTTTTATCCAATACATAATTGTTTAGCCTTGACCAAAATATTTCTTTAGCTTTTTGATTATCTTCTTTCGTCCCTATCCATGCAATTAATCGGATAGACGAGCAAGCCATTTGCCCAAACCAAAATGAATCATTATAAAAACTCTCTATAAGCTTATCAATATAGTCATCTTGTAATAATTTCTTTGATTTTACAGCAGCAAAAGAAAACTTATCGGCAAAAGTTAATTCTGTTGCAGTTGGCTTTATTGGTATACTTCGTATATGTTTGACTGTGTTATCGCCACCCCAAATCACTCTTACATCAGCAAGAATAGATAACTTTTCAGTAATATTGTCATCATGTCCATATTTTATAATTGTGATCATACTTTGTAACATTTTGTATTTTTCAAGATCTAATACTTGACCAATAATTCCAAGTAAAATATCTGTTTGCATATTTTCTTTATTAGATATTCGAAGAATGTTGCTATTTCCAACCAATAATGAAATAAACCATGAATAAACAAAAATAGTATCAACATTTGAGGGAGCCATATGAAATACAACTCCTCGACCTAATAGTATCTTGGTCTTCCCTTGTTCTATAAAGTGCTTATGTAATATTTTAATATGGGATTTTCTCATCCAAAATCCTAATGCCATTAATTCTGGATATTCCCTTAGAGTGTTATCTTTTAAAATTGTTTTGGATACATCATTTACAAAGTCAATTAATATACTTGAAAATGGTTTTAAAACATTGCTAGAAATATCTAAGTCATCTATAGATATGATATGCTTAGGTATTACAATATTATGATTCATTTCTATCCTTCGTTGCATCAAATGCATGTGTATCACTGCAGCCTCTTAACTCAGCTTTTGGCAATCTACCTTTTATTTTAAAATATTTCCCTTTTTTCCCACACAAGCAATCGTCCTCGCCAATAATGGTGCCTATATCTTCAGTAAGTAATACGTGACCAGGGTAACTTCTAGGGAGAATAGAAAAAACTTCAACTATTCCTTCATTTCCATTAGTTAATGGTTTGAGTGTCATAGGATCTCTTATCAGAATATCTGCAAAAATTGGTGCATGTAAATATCCACAGTTACATTCAACAAATATAGAGCCAACTTGTTCTACCATACCATAAAAATCATGAATTTCATTAATGCCAATTTGCTCTTTCAAACTTACTTTAAACGTTGTATTATCAACTGCTTTTTCAACAAGCTTTTTCCATCCACCGCTGTGTATTAAAACTGCATTTGATAAATCTAAATTTTTATTATGTAGTTTTAGTTTCTCATGAAAATATTGCCAAATCATAAAAGTAAACCCAAAAATAAATATTTTTTTATTTTTGTGTTCGTTTAGAAAGTTTTCTATACCCTCAAAATCTATCTCCATTTTCTCATTTAACGCATATGTATGTTTTCGTCCAAAAGTAGACAGACCTAAAATACCAGCACCTCTTGCAGAAAACATTTTCCTGTTTTTTAAGATACTTTTGGTATCGATAATCAACATGGGTAATCGTTGCTTCCCTAAATAATTTTGCATAATTTTAACAAGTGCTTTTGTTTGTAGGGTTGAAGTTTCTTTATCTAGATATATTTTAGATACTTTCTGCGATGTAGTTCCTGATGAAGTTAATGTTTTTATCACCTCATTATCTTCACAACTTTTTAACTCATATTCTTTGAATAATCTTACGGGAAGATAGGGAAAGGTTTCAAGTGAATTAAATTCATGGTCTGTATTGCTATAAGCTTTTAATATACGTTCATATTTACTACATTTTGTTAAATGTTTTTGAGTTAGATAATTTAATTCAGATAATAAAAATTCTTGTTTTTTTTCTTTTGTTAAAGAATATGGATCAATCTGTAAATATGTTTCTAGGTTCATTAGAAATCCTCTATTAAGTTTTGATATTGTATTTTACCAGCATTAGTTACAGGATACTCTTTTATATACTTAATCTTAACTACGCTATGGTGAAATGCATACGTTTTAATTATGATTTCTTTGATTTCTTTGATTTTGTCCTCATTAAGTGTGGCAATCATGAGTTTATTGTCAACACCAGTACATAATACATCAAAAGATAAAGATTTTAAATAATGCTCAATTTCATCAAGTCCTACCCTGTTACCATGAATTTTTATAAATCTTTTTATTCGTCCTGTGATATAATAATATCCATCTTTATCTCGTTGGGCGACATCCCCTGTGTGCAAGTCACCCTTTAATTCATCCCCTTTGGATAGGTCATGTAGACAAGTCGCATAGCCCATCATCACATTTTTTCCGTGATAGATTAATTCACCATCGGTATCTATACCATCAATGAAATTATCGCCATTTAAGTCTTTAATCTTAAATATTCCATTAGGAATAGCAATGCCTATACTATTGGTTTTTTCTAAGGTTCTGTTAAGAGGTAAATATGACATTCTTGCAGTTGCTTCGGTTTGTCCATACATAATGCAAAATTCAATATTATTCTCTGTTGCCCATGAAGCATATTCATGGACAAGTTTCTGGTTTAATTTTCCACCTGCTTGTGTCATATATTTTAAAGAGGGAAGGTTCATTTTCATAAAACCAATCCTTCTGAAAATTTCATAATTATATGGAACACCACTTAGCGTTGTTACACTATATTTATTAAAAATTGTCCAAAAATCTTTTGACATAATAGAAGTGTCCGTAACAACAATGGAAGCACCTTGTTCTAAATGTGTATTTAAAATGGATATGCCATATGAATAGTATAGTGGTAAACTTGTTATTGCCCTATGTGTATTATCAATATTTAAATATTGAACGATTGAGGTGCAGTTAGCATATAAATTGTCTTTCGTGAGTTTAACCATTTTAGGTGATCCAGTAGTTCCTGAAGTAGAAAGCATTAATGCAAGGTCAGTATGTAGTTTTAAGTTTATTGAATTGTATGCTTTTAGTCCATAGCTTTGATATTTCATTAAATACTCATTACTATCAATACATTCTTCCCAAATCAAATTTGGTTGATATGTTTCAATAATATTTTCCATTAATGTATCTTCAGTAGAGGCATCGAGTAAAATAACGGCATGATTAGCTCGTAGAAAAGATAAATAACCAATAATAGTTTCAACATTCACTTTTGCCTTTACTAATATGAGCTGTTTTTTGTTAGGTAATATTTTTTCAATTGATAGACAAATATGATCGAGATCTTCATAGCTAATAGTGCTATGGCAAGTGATTAAAGAGGGGGCTTTCCCATATTTTCTTAAATTTATATCAAACATTTAGATTAGCATGCCTCCATCAACACCAATAACCTGTCCAGTAACATACGATGACAAGTCAGAACCCAAATACAAAGCGGCATTGGCTATATCTTCAGGTTTACCAATTCTCTCCATAGCAATTGAAGCAATTCGTTCTTTATATTTATCTTCGGGAATATTTTGTGTCATATTAGTATCAATAAATCCCGGTGCGATGGCATTAACTCTTATATTATTTGTCGCTAACTCTTTGGATAGAGATTTTGTAATGCCAACAACAGCAGCTTTACTGCCACTATAGACAATTTGTCCTGCACTACCATTTACTCCCATGATAGAAGTAAGGTTAATAATAGAACCAGACTTGCTCCTAGACATCAATCGTGCTGCATATTGAGTAACATAGTAAAGGCCATATACATTGGTAGAATATGTTTTTTCAATCATATCTTGAGTCACCATTCCGAGTAATGAACTTTCAAGTATTCCAGCATTATTTATAACAATATCCAATTTTTTAGTTAGTTTGAAAATGCTCTTAAAAGCATTTTTTACTTCATCTGCATTAGCTACATCAAATACTACTACATACACAGTGACATTATAAGTATTTTTTAAATTTTCAGCTAAAAGTAAAGCCTCATCTTCATCTCTAGCATTTAAAATAATAGTTGCACCATTCTTAGCATATACTTCACAGATAGATCTTCCGATGCCTTTTGTAGCACCCGTGATTAATGCTATTTTCTCTCTTAACATTACAACTCTATCTCATATTTTACAAGGATTTCTTTCACTTTTTTAACTGAGCTCATATCAATAATATCATCAGTATCAAGCATAATATCAAATGCATCTTCTAACTCTGCTATCAAAGACATATGTGCAACCGAATCCCATTCAGGTATTGAGTTATACTCCAAATTATCATTTACAATATCCTGATTTATACCTAATGCTTCACTAAACACAGTGATTACTTTTGTTTCATTCTTCATTTTCTTCCTTTATTAAATGTATTTTGTATTAATGATTTAATTTTCTTTCTTAATGCAATGGCACTAAAAAATTCTAAAACAAATAAATCATTATTTTCAAGATACTCATACATATACTTTTGATTATTTGCGGTTTTAATGGCAACAAATGGTATATTTAAATAGAATATCTCATTTATAGTCACACTAGGTGTAATTATAGCAAAATCAGCTTTATTCATTAGGCTAGCAATCTTGTTTGTGTTTAGATACAAAGTAACATCTTGTGATTTCTCCACATATAACTGTAACTGTTTTAAATGTTGATTTGCATTGGTTGTAACTACATGAGCATGTATATAAGTAAATTCTTTTAAAACTTCTAATATCTTAATATTTATATTACTATGGTCTGCTCCACCCATAGCTATAAAAATATTTAAAAGATTCATATCAGCTTTATTTTGCCTACCTTTTTCTTTTTCTACTCTAAATTCTTCTCTAAGTAGCGTATATTTAGCTCCACATCTAAGTTCACACCTACTGGGAACAAGATCTTTGTACTGGGAGTCTTCCGCATAAACATTATGGTTTAGCAAAATATCACAATAGTGCCTCTCATATGTATCGTCAAATACAAATATCTTTAAGTCTGGATTATTTTCTTTCAATGTTTTTTCAAATTTATAGTCAATACCATAATGATCTATAATTATCATATTTATATGAAGTTTTTTTACCAGTGAATTTAGTTCTTCAAAGGTATTTGAATTTAAATTTTTTATCTCATAATTCTTTTCTACAACTTTATGATTAATATTACCTTCAAAGTCTTGAGTCGCAAAAATGATATTATCCTCCAAAAATTGTTCTGCCAAGACTAGATCACGCATAATATGCCCTGTACCTATAGTTGATGAGGAATCTGTTCTAATGAGTATGTTTAACATAGGCTATTTTAAATCTATCGCATATTGTTCTATTTTATCATTTAGTTCAGATAAATTGTAGTCCAATGCTTTTTGAGTAAATATATTTAAATAATCATCAATATTTGAAACAGTCAATAATCCTTTATCACTTTGAATATATTTTATAATTAGTGAATTTATTTGGAAACTAAAGTGCCAAAAATCCCTATAATTTGACAGGTTATCTACAAAATTTTCATTCCCCCATCCAAAGATTTTGATATTATGATATTGAATACTTTTATCCATTAAATATTTCAAACTTGATTTATATAATTCAAAGTCATCCCTATAATATTGTGCCTTAATCGCATATTCAACTCGAGAATAAGGAGGTAGCACAAAAATAAACTCTGTGTTAGGATAATTCTTGGCAGATCTCAAAATAGTTTCATTTAAGTAATTTTTCAATTGGACAATATTTTTACTCTTACCTCTTTTCATCAATCGCCTCTGTTTAAAAGTTTTAAGGGTATTTAGAAAAATTCTATGCATAGGCATATTCTTTTTTATTTTAAACCAATTGCCCATCCCTCCATTATATCTAATCTCATGCATTTTTAGTTTATACCATGCATTTGGTCTATCAGGATCTCTCTTTATACCTACACATTCATGCTTATTCGAAAATGTAAGCAAACACTTCAAGTACTTATCATTCATATAAATTTTAAAATCATTTATTGGATTATTATCATATAAAAAATCCCAATTGTTCTGTTTATGGTGAATATCTCCCTTACGGGCATAAACAATACCATAGTTATCAAGAGAAAATATAACTTTTTTTATATTTTTTTTCTGAAGAGCATAATTCAATACAATAGATCTTTCCCAAAAATCACTACCTGAAATTGAAATATTTATAAAATTTCCACCTAAAAATTTTGATGCTTCAGCCGAAGAAGTATTTTCAAGCACGCTAGATCCTAGTATTATTGAATCATAATTTTGATTATTAATTATTCCTGCAGCATTTTGACGCATATCCCACAGACTTAAATCTTTATGTACCCAAGGTTTATGAAATAGCTTTAAAGGGTCATAGATATATAGTGCACCAAAAAATATAATAATAATTAATATGATTAATGAAATAAAAATTTTAACAGATCTTTTCGCTTGCATTTCTTCTCCTAAAAATTAAAATAGATAAATTCTGTATATGTAGACATTGACATCCACAGTAATGCAGTTAAAAATATAAAAGAAAATATTATAGGGGAAGATACACTAAAGAATTTACTATCATTAAATTTTGGATATTTACTAATTTGATAGGTATTTGGCATAAGTGTAACTATCAAAGCAATAATTCCGATCCAAACATAAATTTCAGATTCAACATGTACAGTTTTATTAGTAAGAGAGATAATCTCTAAAATTTTATCTCTACTAAACATAGACGATAAAACCTTCACCGCATCCCCCCACTCCTTAGCCCTAAAAAAGACCCAAGCGATGTTGATAAAGTTAAAGGTAATAAACCAAGCAAGTATCTTTGGCATAGTAAGTCCCAATGATTTCCAAAACCTATGAATCACCAATGCCATCCCATGCAAGAATCCCCAAAAGACAAATGTCCACCCTGCTCCATGCCAGATAC
>Ga0256840_1003559_pt1 | contig 12460 bp, 12 predicted proteins | sample 355202metaG_FD_185969 | JGI IMG/M metagenome (GOLD analysis project Ga0256840, IMG submission 185969) | Hydrothermal vent microbial communities from Mid Atlantic Ridge, Atlantic Ocean - 355-202 | ecosystem: Environmental > Aquatic > Marine > Hydrothermal vents | place: Atlantic Ocean: Mid...
GATATGATAATCATTGATCCTCCAAGTTTTCAGCGCGGAAGTTTTGAAGCAACAAAAGATTATGAAAAGCTCATCAAAAAACTGCCGCAAATTGCAAGTGAAAACTGCACTCTTTTAGCCTGCTTAAATTCCCCTGAACTTGAAAGTGATTTCATTATAAATATGATAAAAGAGTGGGCACCAAGTTTTAAATTTGAAAAACGCCTTGAAAACCTTCCTGAATTTGCCAGTGCTAACGAACAAAGAAGCCTAAAAAACCTTGTTTTTAAAAACATTAGAGGTTAAAACTTATCATTAATAAAAATAATTATATTAATAACTTATTTTTATTAATTTTTAATATTTATTGGAATAATATTCTCAAATGAAAACACACATCACTCATCTCTTTCAATCCGTTTTCTACTTATATTACGATGGTTTTACAAATATGAGAATAGGAAAAACACTTTGGATTCTCATAGCTGTAAAACTATTTGTCATGTTTGCCATCGTAAAATGGCTGTTCTTCCCAAATGTATTACAAGAAAACTTTGCTACTGATGCGCAAAGAAGTCAATACATTTTACAACAACTCACAAAGGATAATTAATATGGAACACACTGATTTGCTTGTTGATTGGTCACGGGCGCAATTTGCTCTTACGGCACTCTATCACTGGCTTTTTGTACCGCTTACACTCGGTCTCACATTTATCGTTGCTATAATGGAAACAATTTATGTAAAAACTGGTGATGAAAAGTGGAAACAAACTACAAAATACTGGATGGGGCTTTTAGCCATTAACTTTGCTATAGGTCTTGCAACCGGAATTATTATGGAGTTTGAGTTTGGTACAAACTGGTCCAACTACTCATGGATAGTAGGAGATATCTTTGGTGCACCACTTGCCATTGAAGGACTTATGGCATTTTTCATGGAATCAACATTCTTTGCCGTAATGTTTTTTGGATGGGACAAGGTCAGTAAAAAAATGCACCTCGTTTCAACATGGCTCGTTGCCATAGGTTCAAACCTCTCAGCACTTTGGATTTTGGTTGCAAACGGTTGGATGCAACACCCAGTGGGAATGAAATTTAATCCAGATACAGCAAGAAATGAGATGGTGAACTTCTGGGAAGTATTCTTTAATCCTAATGCCGTGAGTAAGTTTTTACATACTATCAGTAGTGGTTATGTGCTTGCATCACTCTTTGTAATCGGTATCAGCGCCTGGTATTTGCTGAAAAAACGCGATACACAATTTGCTAGACGCAGCATTATAGTAGCTTCAAGTTTCGGACTCATTACTTCTTTATTTTTAGTGACAACAGGTGATGAATCAGCACATCAAGTAGCATTGAATCAACCTATGAAGCTAGCAGCGATGGAAGGACTTTATGATGGAGAAAAGCGTGCGGGAATTGTTGCATTTGGTGTACTTGACACGGCTAAAGAGATAGGCGATGAATTGGACCCTTTTCTTTTCAGCTTTGAAATTCCCGGTGCACTCTCATTTTTAGGCTACCATGATTTGAATGCTTTTGTTCCCGGAATTGAAAACTTAATGCAGGGAAGTGAAAAATATGGCATTTTATCCATCCCACAAAAGATGGAAAAAGGTAAAATCGCTGTTGCAGCGTTAAGCGCCTATAAAAAATTAAAAGAAGAAGGAAATCTTACAGAAGCTTCCAAAGCACTCAAAACTTTTGAAAAAAACCAGGCTTATATGGGCTATGGGTATTTGAAAAAACCTGAAGATGCTGTACCTAATGTTGCACTGAGCTTTTACAGTTTTCATACAATGGTAGGTCTTGGAACATGGTTTTTAGTTCTTTTTATGGTGACACTTTATTATTCGATGACCAATGAAATGCACAACAAAAAATGGCTGCTCTATCTCGCAGTGGCAACCATTCCAATGGGCTATGTCGCCCAAGAAGCCGGATGGATAGTAGCAGAGGCTGGACGCCAGCCTTGGGCTATTCAGGATTTACTCCCGGTAGGCATGGCAGCTTCAAATATTGCCTCAACAAGTGTTATGATTACCTTTTGGCTCTTTGCCGTGCTTTTTACAGCTCTGCTTATAGCTGAAATTAAAATCATGTTAAAACAGATAAAAATCGGGCCGGAGGGACATTAAATGTTTGATTTACTAACTTTACAACAATACTGGTGGTTTCTTATAAGTCTTTTAGGAGCTTTGTTTGTCTTTATGACCTTTGTACAAGGCGGACAGACACTGCTGTATACATTGGCAAAAACAGAAGATGAAAGAGATGTTTTGGTAAATTCACTCGGGCGAAAATGGGAGCTTACTTTTACTATGCTTGTTATGTTTGGTGGTGCACTTTTTGCTGCAATGCCACTTTTTTACGCGGTAAGTTTTGGTGGAGCCTATTATGTCTGGATGGGTATTCTTTTTTGTTTTATCATTCAAGCAGTAGCTTATGAGTACAGAAAAAAACCGGATAATTTTTATGGAGAGCGTTTTTATGAAACACTTCTATACATCAACGGCTCCCTTGGAATATTTTTAATCGGTGTAGCAGTAGCAACACTTTTTACTGGTGGTAATTTTACCGTTAATGAGTATAATCTTTCTCAATGGACAATGCAGAGCTATGGTTTAGAAGCACTTTTAAACCCTTTTAATGTCGCTTTTGGACTTATGCTTGTATTTCTTTCAAGATTTCAGGGTGCTTTGTATTTTTTGAACAATGTGGATGTTCCAAGTATTACAGCAAGAGTGAAAAAAGTTGTCGTCGTTAACTTTGCAATGTTTTTGATTCTTTTTCTGTATGTACTCGCTAGTATTTTATTTATGGATGGTTTGCGATACGATGCCGATACTTTTGTTGTCAGTGTTGAGAGTATGAAATTTTTACACAGCTTTATGGATATGCCTCTTTTAATAGCTTTACTGCTTGTCGGCGTATTATCCCTACTCTACGGAGTATTTATAGCTGTAACAAAAAATGCACAAAAAGCTATCTGGTTTAGCGGATTTGGCGTCATTCTTACGGTTTTGGTTCTCTTTTTAATTTTAGGACTTGACTATTCGGCTTTTTACCCGTCACTTGCAGATATGCAAAGCTCACTGACCATTCAAAACAGTTCAGGAAGTCAGTATACACTTGAGGTAATGAGCATTGTATCTTTGCTTGTTCCTGTTGTTTTGCTCTACATTATATTTGTATGGCGTTCAATGGACAAGTCACAAATCACAATAGATGAAGTCAAATCTGACCCACATCACTACTAGGAGAAATTATGGAATATTTAGCAGAATCAATTTGGTATCTCAGCTGGCCGGTTATTATTTATCTCTCATATAAATTTGTCAGCCTCAATCTCCATCACTACAAAAAGATGGAGAGACTCGAAGAACTTGAAGAAATTCATGCGAAAGACTCCTAAAAATCTTTTGATTTTTTAGGAGTTCTTCATCATACTTATTTCTTTATTTTTATAACCTGTTTGAATATCTGTAAAAACCTGTATATTTTTTAAAAAATGTTCTACTAAAAATGGATCAAATTGTTTTGCACTCCCGGCTTGAATATAATCTAAAATTTTGTCAAGTGGCCATGCTTTTTTATAAACTCTGTCATGTCCCAAAGCATCAAAAACATCTACTATTGCAATAATACGCCCATAAATATGGATATTTTCACCTTTAAGCCCTCTGGGATATCCGCTTCCGTCCCATCTTTCATGATGTTCATATGCTACAATTGCTGCCGTTTGCAATAGCTTTTGTTGTGAACCGCTTAACATTTCATAGCCAAATAAAGAGTGCTTTTTCATAATTTCAAACTCTTCTTCTGTAAGTTTTCCCGGTTTGTTTAAAATGGCATCTTCAATTCCTACTTTTCCAATATCATGCATTGGTGCTGCCATTCTCAACTCTTCTGCCTCTTCTAAAGAGAGTCCAACCATTAATGCCAATGCTTTTGCATACTCACCTACCCGTAAAACATGATCCCCTGTTTCCTTGGAACGCGTCTCGCCAATTGCTCCCATAGTTGCAATGACTTCACGTTGTGTTACAATTATTTCATTTGTCAGACGAGTATTCTTCTCTACTTCTTTTTCGACAAGTTCTGTTATATCTTTATTATATTTTGCAAGCATTTTATTAGCTTTATCAAGTTCTAAAACAAGCAACTCTTTATCATTTCTATCCTGAACAACTTTCTGTTGCATTTTCACAAAGTCAGTCACATCTTCAAATAAAATAACAATTGTATTAATTGCTTCAAATTTATTTTTTCTTCCTGCCTGTACACTGATTGTAATATACGCATCATTTTTATAAACCAAGGGGATTTCCAAACTCTTTTTTGTACCTTCACCTATTTGTAAAAGTTCACTCTCCAACCCAATAAATTCAGGAATAAGATTTACAATATCAGTATACATATGAGAAGCCTGTTGTATATCAATATATTTAATAACATTATCAGAAAACTCAATACACTGTAGCTTTGTATCAGCCACTATATATTCATAATGATGTTGTCGCTCATAAATAGCATTCAAAACTTCTTGTATATGCATTTGAGTCTCCTTTTTTTAACTCTATTATTTTAGTATAGCTTTGCTCAGTGAAAGAAAAAGTTCTTCTACATTTCTGCCATCTTTTGCAGAAGTTTCAAAAATCTCTTCTACACCTTCAAGAGAATCATGAAGGTATGAAACTATGCTTTTCATTTGGACATCTTCCGTAAGTAAATCAACCTTATTTAAGGCTACTACAGCAGGAACATTTTTGAGTAATTTTTGTGCTAATTTCAGGTGCAAAGGTATGTTGTCTATACTTGCTTGACGGGTACTGTCCCCCACAATAATCACACCGTGCGCCCCTAAAACATAAGCAGGATTTGTCTCTTTTAGATCTGTTCGCCCTTCTATATCCCAGATCATAAGCTGCAACTCTAACTCTTGTGAAATTTGTACATGTTTTTTAGATATCTTTACACCTATCGTTGTAAGATAATCATCACTGAACTGGTTATCAACATAACGACGTATTAAACTTGTTTTGCCAGTTGCAAAATCACCAATTAATATTACTTTTTTAGTTATCATTTTTTATCCATTTAATCTGCACTAAGCGTCCTTCATAACTTTTTTCATTCACCATCTCTGCTAAAGGGGTAGGCGAAGCAATAAAGCTTATTCGAGATGAGGGTATCCCTTTTTTTATCAGATACTTATACACTTTTTTTGCTCTTTCCTGTGCATAATATATATTTTTTTGCAGGGCTCCTCTACCATCTGAAAATCCCATTACCAAAAGATTTAAATCATTATAAAGTTCTAAAGTTTTTCTAACTTTTGAAGATTTTATCCATAAATCAAGAAGATTCATTTTCTCTTGAGTCAACTTGGATTTAGAAACTCCATAATAAATTTTCAATCCATTTTGAGAAAAATCATACTCCACATCCGAAATAATCTGCCTGATACCTTCAATAGAACTTATTTTTGATAACACCTTATCATAATTTTTTTTACTTTTTATTATACCATGAATCGTTACGCTATTACCATTAAGTTTATATCTTATCCGGTTACCATCATCTATATTCAGCATTGCAAAGGCAATAGCCAATTCTTTATTTATCTCTTCCACAGTTAACGGTGCGTATGCCAAAACAATTTTATCTTCCAATATTCTTCTTGTAAGAAATGGTTTTATACTCTGTAAAAGATTTTGATGAAGACTCTCATAAGGAAGTTTACCCGCAATAACTACGCTCTTGTAACCGACATCTATACTAATGTCATAAAGATTAAAATGGGGATTTTCATGTAAGCTTCGTTCAATTTTTTCCTGTAGGGTTTGATTGCTGTAACTTATATAAAAATATACAGACAAAGCAGCAAACACTAACACACCCAATATCCAAAAAAATGTATAATTTTGCTTTTCTTTTTGTGCTGCAGATACTTCACTTTCATTTTCAAGCAGCGTATCAAGATGTTTATTAATTTCATCAAGATCGAGCTTACTTTTATCGCCTTCAAAGTTTGCAATAGCATCAGAATATTTTTTGACTAAAAACTCTAAAACAGATGTAATTTTATTTTGTAACGCACGATTACTGGTACCGCTTAAAACAACTGCCAAGTAACAACAACCTGCCACCTCTAAGTAAATAGTATAATTACCAAATTCAATTTCATTCAGCTCTAATGAGTCACTGTTTTTAGAAATCCAGTCATTCACAAAACTTCGAATTGCACTCAGCATAGAAGCCACCATTTCCGGTTCTATGGATTCATGATTTTCAAGGCTTCTCTCACTTACTAAAAGTCCACTTTCTTTATGAATTAAAAAAACACTTTCTACTTTATTGAGTTTTGTAGAACTTTGCAAAAGTAACTCAGTCTCTGATACACCTTTTATCTTTGCAATCATTTTTCTTTTCAGTGTTTCATAGGAAAATGTTGACTGTACTTTTGTGTTTATCTCATTAATCATCTCTTTAAAAGATTGTGAAACAAACTTACTAATCATATTACCAATAACAGGATACAGAGCATCTACTATGTCATCTTTTTCATTTTTTACCTGATCTTTAATTGCCAAAGAAATTATAGGTGACATTACTTTTGCTATTTTATCACTTGAGTCTTGAATTGTACTTTGCAACATATCACTAATAAGCGGAGCAAAAATAGCAATAAACTCAGCTTTATTTTGCTCAATAGTTTTTGAAAATATATCACTTAGAAGTGGTGAAATTTTTTCAACAATAGTAGTAGCATCTGTACTTTCTTCAATAGATTTTTTTAGAAGAAGTTCAAGTTCATCTATTTTATGACGTTCTTCTTCAAATAAGAGCTGTTTTAATTTTTCGTAATCATTCATCTAATTACTTACTTTTTACATCCTCTTTGGGTACACTCTTTTCTATCATCATATCAAAATTTTCTGCTATTGTTGTATCTTTTACCTTGATAGCCAAATCAAAAAGCATACTTGAAAGATTGTCTTTTGAAACTTTTGCACCCTCAAGATTTGCGACCTGTTCTTTAAGAAGTTTCATAACAGATGCTTCAAGTTCTTTGAGTTCATTATGCAGTTCTTCTTTGTTTTGTATATTCTCTCTTTTCATTGCATCAACCTGTGATTCAAATACTTTTTGAACATCATCAAGTGCATTATTTGCTTTTCTCTCTTGACGAACAAGCTGTTCTTTTAGTTCAATACTTTCATCTTGCAGTGCATTTGATACAGTTTTAATTTTTTGTTCTAAAAGCTGCATATTTGAAGTTTGTTCAGCCATCAGTTTTTTTTCTAACGATACTATTTTTTGCGTCAATTCTTTAGCAGCAATATCCATATTCTCTTGAAGTTTGCTCAAATCTTCTTCAAATTTACGAATTTGCGGACCAAACATAAGTTCTCTTATTTGATCCATGTTTCCTAATTGCCCTATCGAATTTTCTACATTTGTTGCCATTATTTACACCTTTGATTTCTTTGAGTTACATCATTCTAGCATTATACACATAAAAACCAAAGTAAAAATAAAATATCACTAAATACTTCTCACAAAGTTTTCAGGTATTATATAATGTCAACTTCAGACACTGTAAAACCAGGCAACCTTGTGTTTTATTCGCAGTAAGTTGCCAAAAGCCCTGCTTTGAGTGCCTTATATGTTTCTTCGCCTTTGAGTTTTTTCACGATTGCCAGCCCAAAACACAGAGCTGTTCCCGGTCCTCGTGAAGTTATCACATTTGCATCTTCTACAACCATTGCTGTATCACCCATATAACCCTCTTCACGTATTTGTTCTTCTACTGATGGGTAACAGGTATATTTCTCTTTTAACACACCTGCTTTGTTGAGTGCAAAGGGTGCAGCACATATTGCTCCTATGTTTTTGCCTTTGGCATCCATCTCTTGTAACAGTCTTTGTACATTTTTATCATCAGCAAGAGCATATGTGCCGTCCCAACCACCTGGAAGAACAATCATATCAAGCTCGTCTGCAGTAACATCCTTTACATGTAAGTCTGCTTGAATCACAATATTGTTCGCACCTTTTACATGTAAAGAATCATTCAAAGATGCTACCAACACTTCAATCTCGGCACGTCGTAAAACATCTATGATGCTCACTGCTTCTATCTCTTCAAATCCGCCTGCCAACGGGACTAAAACTTTACTCATACTATACTCCTTCTCGTGATTTTTACAATTGTATCATGACTTCATTAATAAAAAAGTTAAGTTCAATCAAAGGATAAAAAGATTAAAATGTTCAATAATAAAAGTGATTATGTGTTAAATTTAAATTTTGGAGATATTTTGGCAAAAACGCTGCTTATACTACTGTTTCTTCTTTTTACTGCCTGTTCTTCAAAACCACAAAAGCAGATTATCATCTCTACAAATCAGTGGATTGGTTATACTCCTTTGTTTTATGCCTATGAAACGGGGGAACTTGATGCTTTAAATATAAAAATAGTAACAAGTGTCTCGCTTGCAGAAGCAGGCGATTTGTACAGCATTGGCAAAGCGGACATGGTCACAACTACACAGCATGAATTTAATGTTTTAAAAAAAACAACACATGACATCAAAGCAGTCATTTTGATAGACCGCTCCAATGGCGGTGATATGATTTTATCAAACAGAACGCTCCGTGCACTCAAAAAAAGTAAAAAAATAGATGCCTATCTTGAAGTTGACTCTATCAATCAGGAAATTTTACTTGATTTTCTCAAAAAAAATGCCATCAGTAAAGATAAAATAAACTTTATAAACAAAGATCAACGACAAATCCAGGATGTTAAAAATGACCCTGATAAAGCTATACTCATTGCTACCTATACTCCTTATGAGATTCCTTTAAAACAAAAGAATTTTAAAGAGATTGCATCCACAAAAGATATTAACAGTATTATTGTCATAGACGCGCTGTGTGCGAGAGATACCCTTGTAGAACATGAGAGGCAAAGGCTTATCCAACTCAAAAAAGTTATAGACAAGGCAATAGAAATCATCGAGAAAAACCCGGAAGCATCATATAAAATTATTTCCAAATACTTTTCACATGTAAGCTATAAAGAGTATCGCCACTCTCTGAGTCTTATAAAATGGATAAACAAGCCATCAGAAGAGTTGTTGGAATATATACAGCAGTATGGTTACAAAAAGGACGATATTATTTTATGAACTCGATTTCTATAAAGAGTTTTATTCTTTCAATTATTTTTGTTGCTTTTTTACTTGAGGGATATATTTTTTATAATTTTTTTGAAAATTCAAAGAACACTATCAGTAAACTGCTCCAGACAAGTATTCAGGCTGATGTGTTAAACCTGAAACACTTTATGGAAAAAAATTTAAAGCAAAAAGACATCAACTTTATTGCCTCGCATGTTGACAATATTATTATCATTAATCCCACCATTGAAGATATCCATATCCTTGATAACAGCCAAAATATTATTTATCATGCAAATATCAGGTATGAAGGTCATAATCACACATCACAAAGATGCATGCCGATTTCAAAAATTATCAATACAAATATTTTTACACAGGAATGTTACTCTTTTTCCATAAAAACCTTTCACGGACTCCAAACAAAATATTATTATGCAAATGTATATATTGACAAAGCCTACACACACGGTCTTATTACTCAGCAAATAAGAAAAATCCTGATTGCTTTTCTTGTAAGTGCGTTCATTTTTATACTCTTTTTATGGATACTCTCAAAAATCTATCTTATCACTCCTCTTGAAAAACTACGTCAGTATGCTTACTACAGTCATAATCCTCCGAAAAACTTTTTTGTCAAAGAGATTGAAAGTATTCGTTATTCACTCAATATGACATTTAAAAGACTGCAGCAGGAACAGGAAGAACTGTATAATTTGTCTACAAAAGACCCTTTAAGCGGTCTTTACAACAGACTGAGCCTGATAGAAAAAATAAACTGGCTGATTGCAAAAAGCAAAAGAGACAAAAGTGAATTTGCCATTATATTTTTGGATTTGGATAATTTTAAAAATATAAATGACTCAAAAGGACATGAATTCGGTGATAAAATTCTTTTACATATCTCTAAAGTTCTTTTAAAAACAACCCGGGAAAACGATATTGTCGCACGTTTGGGAGGTGATGAATTTGTTGTCATTTTACCCGATTTTACGGATGAAAATACAATTATAGAAATCGCCCAAAGACTCAAAGAAACACTTGCAACACCTTTTGAGATTGAGGATGAAGAGTATCAGATTACCGCCAGCATGGGCATTGCCATCTATCCTAAAGACGGAAGGGATGTACAGACACTGCTCAAAAATGCAGACATAGCCATGTATAAATCAAAAGAGCTTGGAAAAAACAATTTCCAATTTTTTACAAATGCTATCAATAAGGCAGTTCAGGAAAAAATTGCTATGCAGCAACTTATAAAAAATGCTTTGCAAGAGAATCATTTCAAACTCTATTATCAGCCAAAAGTAGATATACAGACAAAAAAAATAGTCGGATGCGAAGCACTTATCAGGCTCATTGACCCTGTGAAGGGAGTAATTCCTCCTTACAAATTCATTGGCATCGCGGAAGAAAATAAAATGATTATTCCTCTTGGTGAATGGATTATACAAGAAGCCGTTTCTCAGATAAAAAAATGGGCAAAAACTCCCTTAAAAGATATAAAAGTATCTATCAATCTCTCAGCAATACAGTTTCAAGATCCGGAACTTTTACAAAAAATACAAAAATATACACAAGATATAGAGAGAAAAAAACTCGACATAGAGTTGACAGAATCTGTCCTTATAAAACACTTCAAAGAACGGTTAAATGTCATCAAAGGTATCAAAAAACTGGGCATTTCCCTCTCTTTGGATGACTTTGGAACCGGCTACTCTTCTTTGTCCTATCTCAAAGACATTCCCTTTGATACACTTAAAATTGACAAATCATTTATAGACAATATTTATACAAAAGATGATTTGACCTTTATAAATATGATAGTGGGTATTGCCGACGACTTACATCTTAATGTCGTTGCCGAGGGTGTTGAAACAAAAGAGCAGCTTAAACTTTTACAGGAAATTCACTGTAAAGAGTATCAGGGATATTTGTGTTCCAAGCCGGTACCGCCAAAAAAGTTTGAGGAGTTATTTAGCTTACATTGTGTATAATAATCCAATTTTACACAAGTGGACAGCTATGCTCAATTATGAATCTATAAAACCGTATCTTTTTAAATTACAACCAGAAACCGCTCATCATGTTGCAGAGTGTGTTTTGCGTTTGCCAAATATTTGTCAAATTCCTTTTAACCCTTTTTTAGAATCACACTTTGTCAATGATGCAAGATTAAGACAGGAAATCTTCGGTCGTACCTTTTACAATCCCGTCGGTCTTGGTGCAGGCTTTGACAAAAATGCCACAATGATACGCGGCATGCAGATTTTGGGATTTGGATTTACAGAAATCGGAACAGTCACACCAAAACCTCAGGCCGGAAATCCAAAACCCAGAATGTTTCGCCATATAGAAGAAGAGAGTATTCAAAATGCTATGGGTTTTAACAATGACGGTGCTTACAAAGTTGTCAAACGGCTCAAACAACGCACGCTATTTACCACACCTGTAGGTATCAACATAGGAAAGAACAAAGTGACTCCTGAAAAAGAAGCGATTGGTGACTATACCCATCTCATTAAAGCGTTTGACGGTTTGGGCGATTATTTTGTCATCAATATCTCCTCACCAAATACTCCCGGACTCAGAGACTTACAAAATGAGTCTTTTATCACAAACCTTTTTGCCCAGGCAAAAGAACTGACACAAATGCCGATACTGCTCAAAATTGCACCGGATATGGAAATAAAAGACGCGGTAAATTTGACAAAAATGGCTGTAGAAGCCGGAGCTGACGGCATTATAGCAACAAACACTACAATTGATTATTCACTTGTAAAACATCCAAAAGATATAGGCGGACTCAGCGGTGCTGTACTTAAAGAGAAAAGTTTTAAAATTTTTGACGCCATCGCCAAAGAGCTGTACGGCAAAACAGTACTCATTTCTGTCGGCGGCATAGATTCTGCCAAAGAAGCCTACAAACGTATACGTGCAGGTGCATCGCTTGTGCAGATTTTAAGCGGATTGATTTTTCACGGACCGGATATGATCATGAACATAAACAATGAACTGATACAACTGCTCAAACAAGACGGATTTGAAAATATTACGCAAGCTGTCGGAGCTGACAGAAAATAATGAAAATACTTTTAACAATAATATTAACCTTAGGAACACTTATGGCAACATCACTACCAAAATATGAAACAAAAACACTCAAAAACGGACTGCAAATTGTAGTTATTCCTCTGAAAAACCATTCTAATGTCATCAGTACAGACATTTTTTACAAAGTCGGAAGCCGTAATGAAGTTATGGGAAAAACAGGAATTGCACATATG
>Ga0256840_1003560_pt1 | contig 12456 bp, 15 predicted proteins | sample 355202metaG_FD_185969 | JGI IMG/M metagenome (GOLD analysis project Ga0256840, IMG submission 185969) | Hydrothermal vent microbial communities from Mid Atlantic Ridge, Atlantic Ocean - 355-202 | ecosystem: Environmental > Aquatic > Marine > Hydrothermal vents | place: Atlantic Ocean: Mid...
AAGTACATTTAGCTATAATTGTATTTATGATTGAACTAGATAACAGAACAAACCTTACAGTAGACACATCCCTCCTTCAGTCGATATCAGACACTCTAACAAAAAAAGAAATTGAGCTTATTATTACTACAAGTAATGAAATTCAAAGTATAAATGCAGAGTATAGGAATATTGATAAAGCAACAGATGTACTTAGCTTTCCATATGAAGAGATGCCGATGGCTCCTCTTGGAAGCATTGTTATTTCAGAAGACTTTGTAAAAGAAAAAGCTAAAGATTTTGGACATAGTGAGTTAGATGAGTTAACACTACTCTTTATTCATGGATTATTACACCTTTTAGGTTACGATCATGAAGTTGATAGTGGTGAGATGAGAGAAAAAGAGTTAAGTCTCATAGAAGAGTTTAATTTACCAACAAGCTTAATAGTAAGAACACAAGGATAATAATGGATTATGTAATTTTTTTAGTAGCGATGAGTGCTCTTGTATTTGGAGCTGATTTTATTATTAAAGAGTCCGAACGTATTGCTCTTCATTTTAATATCTCTCATTTTGTAATTGGGGCTACTTTAGTGGCATTTGGAACTAGTCTTCCTGAGATGGCAGCTTCTATGATGGCAGCTGGTCATGGTAAAAGTGATATGGCTGTTGCAAATGTTGTAGGAAGTGTTATATTTAACATTACACTTGTTTTAGGAATAGTGTTTTTTATTGCAAAATCTATGAAGCCTGAGCGTGACCTATTTAAGCTTGACAGCGCATGGGTTATTGTACCTGTTATAATATTTTTAATTATGATTCAAGATGGAGAGATAGGAAGAATAGATGGAGTCATTTTTCTTCTTGTTATGATTTCCTACCTTATATTTTTGTTTTCAAGTTCAAAAGAGGATTTAGAAGGTGAGATTGATGAGAGCTTAACGCAGAAGTTTAAGTGGGGGAAAACTGTAGTTCTATTATCTGTAGGTTTTGCCCTTACTATTGGTGGTGCAAATTTTGTTGTGGAGAGTGGTACAAATATAGCAAGAAGTTTAGATGTGAGTGAGTGGATTATCGGCTTGTTTCTTATCTCTCTTGGTACATCACTTCCGGAGCTTGTTGTCTCTCTTGTAGCTGTTAGAAAAGGTAATGCCGATATGAGTATTGGAAATATTATCGGCTCAAACGTAGCTAACTTCTCTATGGTTTTAGGCGGTTCTTCACTTATAAATCCTCTTGTTATAAATTTAGAAAAGTCATCTTTTGATATTCTTATTTTAGTATCTGCTTCTTTAGTTTTACTCTTTATTTTAGCAAACAAGCTCTACAACAAAGCTGGTGCCATCTTTCTTTTAGCTATTTTAGCTCTATTTATACAGAATTCATTTCTTTAAGAGTTCTCTACTGTTTTATATAATGGAGCTCTAAGAGTTTATTGTAAATATTTGAAACAATTTTACCTGCTGCATGGCCACCATGCCCACCATGCTCAACCATAACCATTACAACATACTGTGGATTTTTATATGGTCCATAAGATGTAAACCAAGCATGTGAACGATTATAATATGACATCTCATGCTCTAGTTTTCTTTTTTTAATATCTTGTTTGATAGCAATTACTTGTGCAGTTCCTGTTTTACCAGCAATAGTAACTTTTGAATGAAGATAAGATGTTGCTGTTCCCTTTAAATTGTTACAAACCTGATACATTGCCTTGCGAATTGTCGGGAGCTGTTTCTTTTCTTTATCATTGAGGACATCTTTGTAGCTCTCTTTATATGCAACCCCATCTATCTCCTTAGCAATATGAGGAGTTGGTACTCGTCCTGTAGCAATAAAAGCAGTTTGCTGTGCTATTTGCAGTGGTGTAACAAGAAAATCTCCCTGCCCTATTGCCATATTTGCAGTTTCACCAATACTCCATACTTTATTGTATTTTTTTAATTTCCATTCTCGAGACGGCACTACCCCTATAAATTCATTTGGTAAATCAATACCAGTCTTCCCACTTAGACCATAGCGCTTAAGTCCTTCGCTCATTTTACGATTACCCAAAATAAGACTTCCTTTGTAAAAGTAATCATCGCAACTCTCACGAATAGCCTTAACAATGTCTGTATGCCTATGTCCTTTTCTTTTCCAACATCTAAATATACGTCCACCCAAAGGAAGGGATGATCGACAATCTACTCCCCACCTTGAAGATAGATCAGTGGAAATATATAACAGTCCCAACATTGGCTTTATTGTCGAACCAGGTGGATAGAGCCCATGGGTCAACTTGTTTGTAAACGGATGGTCTAAACTAGAAGATAGATCATCATACATTTTATATGACATCCCCGATACAAATATATTTAGGTTATAGTTAGGAAAACTTCCAGCAGCAAGTATGGAGCCATTTACATCCATAACAACCATTGCACCAACTTTTCCCTCAAAAAGTTTGGACATGTAAGTTTGCAACTCCATGTCAATGGTCAGTTTAAGTTTTTTATCTTCATCTGCTTTGACATAACTTAGTTCAGCTACTTCTTGATTGCTCGCATTTACTTGAATCTTTCGTATTCCTGATTTTCCTTGCAAGTAGTTGTTATAGTACTTTTCTATTCCTGTTTTTCCAACATACCCAATGAGACCTAGAAGTTTATCTTTATCTATATCTTTTTTATTAGCACGTGAGACATAGCCTATCATGTGTGCTGCAATATTTTTGTATGGATAGTAGCGTTTAGGAGCAGGAATTATTTTAATATTATTTCTTAGGTTTAGTGTTGAGTAAACAGGTAGTATTTCATCATATGCAACAAAGTGAACTATATCTATGTAGTTATGATTATAAAATGATTCTTTTTTCTTGTAGTTTTTTAGCATTTTTTCAATACTAAGGGATGGCAAAAGTTTTTTGAGTGTCCTTAGTTCATTGTTTAAAGTTTCTATATTCTTTTTACTTGTTAAATGTGGTGCTAGTTGTAATCTAAAACCAAGTTTATTTATAGCGATTGGCCTATCTTTTACATCTACTATTTCGCCGCGAACAGGGGCTATTCTTTCATACTTAATTGTATTTTTCATTGAAAGCTCTACATAGTGACTGTGAGAATTTATACTTAGAAAAAAAACTCTTACAATGAGTGCTAACCATGTAGAGATAAAAAAGAAAATTATGAGTTTAGTTTTCATAATAAATTCACCAATAAAAATTCGATTACTATATAGTATACTATATAGTAATTCAATTCAGGAGGCGATAGAAGAAATATACTAGATATCAAAGATAGAAATAAAAAATATCCAAGATAAGCTAAAAGTATGTTTGAAAATATTATACACCAATGACAAGAAAAGTTTTGATATATTTTAGGCATAACAAACTTGTAGATAAAATAAAAATAGATAATTGAGCTAAAAAGCATATATCCATGGTTAGCTTCAAAAATAACAAGTAAAAATGATACAAGGATAACAGAAGTATAATCATTACGAGTAAGAGATCTTGTAAAGAGTACAAACAATACTGCAAGCATAGGAGGTAGGTATAGGTATATGCTACTCAAGGAGCTATATATTACAAAGATAACTATATAAGCAAAAAGCTCTACAGGTTTTTGATGAGTGATACTTCGTTGCATATTGGAAAGTGTTTACATTTGATACAATCAGCCCAGATTTTATGCTCTGGGAGGGACTCTTTTGGGATTTCAACAAAACCTAATCGTTCAAAGAAAGCTTGTTTGTATGTAAGGCTAAGAACTCTTTGTATGCCTAAAGAAGAGGCTTCATCTAGTGCCTTTTTAACTAAATTTTCACCAATTTTTTGACCACGTACTCCATCTTTTACAACAAGGGAGCGAACTTCCGCTAAATATGTTGTGTGAATATGAAGTGCAGCAAATCCCACAAGTTCACCTTCCTTATATGCAAGTGTATAGGAGCGAATATTTGTTGCTATTTCATCTTCACTTCTATCTAATATGATACCATTTTCAATTTCAGGAAGTATTAGCTCTCTCATTTGATGTATATTTGAGAGCTTCGCTTTTTCGTAGTTAATCAGCACTCTCAACCTCTGTTAATATGTCATGGATTACTTTATTTATTTTGTGTGTTCCTTTTTTCTTTGAACTAGATACTGTCATGGCATTTGGAAACTCGCGTCTTAAAGCACTCTGCTCTTTTTGGTTAAGCTTATCTATCTTAGTGAAAATTTGTAAAATCAACTGATTTTCTCGTACATGCTCAAATAGAAATTCACTCACTTGTGTATCAACATCTAAGTATGGATGCCTACAATCAATAAGATGGATGAAAAGCTTTATCTGCTCACGCTCAGCAATGTAGTCAGTTAAATTCTTTTCCCAGTCATGCTTCATAGACTTAGAAACCTTTGCATACCCAAAACCAGGTAGGTCAACAAACTTCGCTAAAAACTTTTTATTCTCATTATCTCTATCTATAAATGTAACATCAAAGTAGTTTATCAGTCTTGTTTTACCAGGAGTTGAAGAGACTTTTGCTAGACCTTTATGGTTCGTTAAGGCATTAAGTAGTGAACTTTTTCCTACATTTGAGCGAGCCATAAAAACAACTTCGTTCTGCTCCTCTGATTCAGGTGCCAAAGATACATTTGGTGCAGAAGTTATAAACTTTGCATCGACTATTTCTACCATTATTTTTCCTCTTCTTGTGTATCATCTGCTATATTAAATATCATTATAACAGGTTCCTTCTGAAGGCCTTTAGCTTTGGCCTTTCCTGTAATAGCATTCAAGACAACTTCATCACCCTGAATCTCTTTTTTTTCATCAATTTGTTTTAAATAAACATTTTTATAAAAGTAGTATTCGCTTTTGGAAGGTAAATAGATGACTTTATCAGCTGTTCCCTCATATCTAGCCCCCTCTTTTGTTAAAATTTTAAAAGAGACATCCCCAAGTGCTATAAACTTAGTTGGTTGATTCTTTTCATCTGTAAATATAGTAACTTTTGAAGCATTAAGTTCATCATTTTGTTTTATGATATTCACATGTCCCTCAAAGATGGAAATCCCTTTGGCTTGATCTGTATCAAAAGAATCTGCTATAATTTTTAGTTCCTGCGCAGATAAAAATGTACCTAAAAACATTATTATAATAAAAATATATTTCATATTTCACTCTCTTTTAGTTGGTATTTTACTGTCACATTTTTTGATTTCATAGTATTGTTAAGTGCATCATAGATAAATGAAACACCATGCATACTATTTTGATTTCTATAGGCTACGTACTCATCTTGTGTTTGTGCAATAGAGCTTTTTGTGTTATAGATAAGAGTGTCTGATTTAAAGGTTAAACCATCTTCTTTCTTGTACACTACATCACCTTTTAAATCAACAATATTGTTTTTATATATCCCATTATTTGCCTGCATATTTGACATGTACTCTTTGGCATTGTCCGTAAAATTAACATCATCCACTATGTACCTATTGGTGTAACGAAAGGACTTTGTGCCAGCCATAATCGTTTTTAAGCCACTACTTTGTAGTTCATACATAACAAAGTTATCTATTACAAGGAGAGGAATGTCTGTAAACTCTTGCTGTTTAATCTTTAAGGGTTCAAAGAAGATATATATAAGCATAAGTGCACTAAAAACAGTAATGAAAAATATATTTATATTAATGCTTTACTCCTTAACCCAAATGTTCATAAAATCTTCTTTTTGGTCATTTTCATCTACTATTATATCTATCATCTCTCGAACTGCACCATGACCACCTCTGTTTAAAAGAGTAGTACTAACAAGTTTTTGTATCTCTTTAACACCATCTGCAGGTGTAAAACTACGACCAACAAGACTAAGCATACTGTAGTCATTTAAGTCATCACCAATTGCAGCAACCTCAAACATACGTAGACCTAAAGCACTAATAATCTCTTTTATTACTCGATCTTTATCCTTTATACCCTGATGCAAATTCTGTATACCGAGCTCCTCAGCTCTGCGTTTAACTATCTCAGACTTGCGCCCAGTAATAATGGCAACCTGATGTCCGAGTTTAATCCAAGTAGTGATACCTAAACCATCTTTAACATTAAAAGTTTTACTCTCCACTCCATCGCTCGAGTAAGTAAGACCTCCATCGCTAAGACAGCCGTCGACATCTAAAACAAGCAGTTTAATCATAAACTGCCTTTTGTACTTGGTGTTCCTATACGTTCATTTTTTGTAGTAGCACGACGAATAGCAACGGCTAAAGACTTAAATGCAGCCTCTATAATATGATGCTTGTTTTTTCCTCTAATCTCAACAATATGTGCTGATATTCTCGCGTTTAAAACAAATGCACGAAAAAATTCTTCTACAAGTTCTGTGTCAAAGTTTCCTACTTTACCAGTAGGAGAGAGGTCAAATACTAAAAAAGGACGATTACTAAGATCTAAATCGCAAGATACACAAGCCTCATCCATTACAATATTAGCACTTCCAAAACGCTCCATACCTTTAACGGGGTAAATAGCCTCCGCTAGTAAAGAACCAAGAACAATACCGATATCTTCTACACTGTGGTGATCATCTATATGTGTATCACCATTGCAACTAATAGAAATGTCCATAAGGGAGTGCTTAGTAAAACTCTCAAGCATATGGTCTAAAAAACCAACACCGGTATGCATATCTGCTTTTCCTGTACCATTTAAGTCTAAACTTACTGTTATGTCTGTCTCTTTTGTTGTTCTTGTTTTGCTAATCATTTTTAGTCCTCTCTTATTATAAATGCTTTATTGAAAATACTACTTTTTTTGTAGTCACGAGCTTCTTGCTCACTCTTAAAACCAGTCAATACTACTTTAAACATACGTCCATTTGGTGTTTCAACATCTTTTATAATAGTTGAATAACCGTCTGTCTTGTCATATTTTTCTTGAGTAGATAAAGCCCCACCTATCTTAGAAAAAGATGCAATTTGTAGTGCAAAGTTACCAATAGACTTTTTCTGTGGTGCTTTTCTCATCTCTTTTTTTGTAGGAATTTTCTTTTTACCCTTTGTCTCGAAGCCTAATATTTCCAAAGTTACAGGTGCTGTTCCTTGTCCTACCATATCTATCTCATGTGCCGCTTTATTTGAAAGGTCTATGATTCTCGTAGCAACAAATGGACCTCTATCATTGATGCGGACTACTGTGGTCTTTCCATTTCTTCTATTTGTTACTTTAACTATGGTATTCATTGGTAGCGTTTTATGTGCAGCTGTCATACCATACATGTTATAAGTTTCACCATTAGATGTTAGCTTACCATGAAAGTCAGGACCATACCACGAAGCATTTCCTTTAAACCTATCTCCAACACTAACAACTGTTGGATAGTACTTAATACCTCTTATGGTATAAGGTCTCATTGTAGGATGAGAATAGTTCTTTTTATCCATAGTTCTATTATGTGCATGTTTATTCGAAGAGTAAGTTTTAGAATTTGAATTTGTCGAATAACGATAAGCACCTTTGCCTCTAGTACTACAAGCACTCATACTTAAAACAAAAGTTATTAACACAACTACATAAAGCTTATTCATATATCTTTAACCTCTCACCTACTTTAATAAGTGAACCTTTAATATGATTTTGTGACTTAATATTTCTAACACTAACCTTATGAGCACGAGATATTGATTCTAATGAATCTCCGCGTTTAACCATGTAATAGTTTCTAGTATTGAGTTTTTTTGTATGATTTGATTTTGCTATTGGGATTATAAGTTTTTGTTTGAGTCTTAGATTGTTATTTTTAAGATGGTTAAAGTCTTTAATAACTCTGTATGAAACACCATATTTCTTCCCTATATAAGAGAGGTTTGCATAGGGGCTTTGTAATACTTACGTTTAAAGTCTGCTAATTTAATATAGGGAATATAAACATCATAACTCTTTGCATACGGAGGTACAAAGTCATACTTCAAGTGTCTGTTTAAATTTTTCAAATCTTTTAAGGGCATTTCTATAAGTTTTGCTAAACGCTTTAAAGACTCGCCACTTGATATTTGAACTGTTGAGATAGAGTAAGCATTAGCACGATTGAGTAAATGCTCATATTCGCTAGAAAGAAGGTGTTGCTCGTCTGTGCCGATAAGCGCTAGTGCAACAATTTTTCTAATATAGTTACGACTCTCTCGTGGGATGTATTTTTTCTTAGCATTAAGGAGAACAGAAAGTTTATCTGTACCAGCTCTTTTTATCGCATGGTTGAGTCTTCCGCCACCACAATTGTAAGCAATAGCAGCTAAGTACCACTTACCAAAACGCTTATGTAAAGATGAGAGATATTTTGCAGCAGCCTCGGTAGACTTGATAAGGTCACGTCGCTCATCCACATATTCATCTATGTTAAGGTTGTAAACACGACCTGTACGAGGCATAAACTGCCATAGTCCTGCGGCTCTTTTGTTTGAGTAAGCTCGCGTTTTAAAGTTTGACTCAGCCATAGCAAGATAGAGAAACTCTTGGGGAACATCGTATTTTGTGAGTGTATTTTTAATGGCAGGTATAAAGATATATGCATTATCCATAGCTCTGAAAAAATGTTTACTTTTTTTAATAGAACTATTTTTTGTGCGCATGTCATTCATGATAGGATCATACAAAAAAGATGGTTCTATGTCAAAAGAGTCTAGAAGTGCTAACTCTTTGTTAAAGTTAGACACATAGCTCAGATTTGCAAAAAGAAACAAAGGGAAAAGAAGTGTTAAAAAATATTTATACATACATAACTTTTATTTTAATTTAATAGATTTTATCTAAATTATTATTAACCTATTATATAAGTACTTAAATAGAGAAGAGTTTTTTTGCATTTTGAGTAGTTAAATTTTCTATATTTTCTAAAGGTATTTCTAAAAGTTCAGACATCTTTTTGGCTACAAAAGTGGTATATAAAGGCTCATTTCTCTCACCACGGTGGGGCATAGGAGTAAGATATGGTCCATCGGTCTCTATGATAAGTTTTTCTGTAGGAATCTTAGGTAAAACATTTACAAGTTTTTTGGCATTTTTAAATGTCAAAACACCACCTATACCAAAGTAAAAACCTTCATTTGCCAAACTCAAAAGCTCTTCATCTGCATTAAAGCAGTGCAAAACACCCCCAACTTCACCCGCATTTGCCTCAAGCATTAACTCTTTTGAGTCACGCGAAGCATCTCGAACATGAACTACAAGTGGCTTTTTGTACTTTTTTGCAACTTCAATTTGTGCACGAAAAACTCTTTTTTGTTCTTCTTTCTCAGCAAAAATTTCTTCTTCAGAACCTTCAAGTCTAAAGTAGTCAAGTCCACACTCACCGATGGCAACACACTTCTCGTGCCCTACATACTTCTCAAAATCAAGAGCATCAAAACCAGCTTTATCGTAAGGGTGCACACCAACAGAAAAATAAACATCATCATATGTCTCGGCAATACTCACAGCCTTATCAAGTGTAGCAGTATCAGCACCAGGGATGATAAACCGCTCTACTCCACCCTCTCTCGCACGTTCAAGTACCTCTTGTAAGTCTTCATCGTAGCGATTGTCATCTAAGTGTATATGTGTATCTATTATCATTTATGTGCCTCAAGTAACTCACGAGCAAACTTTTTAGCTTCGTTAGAGATGTTTTCGCCACTAATAATTCGGGCTATTTCATCTACTCTCTCATCAAAGTTTAACTCTTTTGTTTTTGAAATAGTACCATCTTTATAGACTAAAAAGTGCTGATTTCCCATAGAAGTCAGTTGTGGCTGATGTGATATGACAAATATCTGAAAATGAGCCGAGAGTTTACGAAGTACTTTTGCCACAGACATAGACTCTTCACCACTGAGGTTTGCATCTATCTCATCGAGCATTAAAACACCACCATTTTTACTCATAAACTCAGACTTAAGAGCTAGTATAGCTAAACGCAGGCGGTTAAACTCCCCCGTACTTATCTTTGTTAAAGCTGTATCGTTTAGTTTTACACTTAAATGGTCGCACCCAGAGAGTGAGTACTCTTCTTTTTCTAAAGTGATAGATGCCTCACGAAGATAGAGGTCTTTTAGGTAAGCATTCAAAGCTTTTGTGAAGTGTGACAACTCTTTTTCTCTGAGGTCACTTAGTTGTGCCCCTAAACTCTCTACAAGTTCACTTAAGATGTTATACCTGTCAGTCAAGTCACTCTTGGCTATTTCAATGTTCTCATACTTCGCAAGTTCTAGCTTTTTCTGTTCTTTGTAGTTTATAGCCTCTGAAACACTTCCATACCTGCGTTTGAGTCCGCTTATCTCTTCTATACGGTTAAGTACCTCTTCTATATCAACATCTTCAAGTGCAGAAAATCGTTCAGTTGCAGAATCAAAATGTGCTCGGAGTTCGTTCATAGCATCATCAAAAAAAGCGCTATCAACACCAAGTGAATCAAGTGCAGAAGTAGCAAGGTGCTCATGAGAAAAGATCTCCTGTGCAGATTCTAATGACTCCAGAACCTTCTCTTTACGAGAAAGTTCTTTTTTAACAAGAGACAACTCTTCATCTTCTCCCTCACTAGGATTAATGTCTTCTATCTTTTTTATCTCAAACGCAGCGAACTCTTTTAGTTCTACTATTTTTCTCTCCTCTTCTTCTATCTTGAGTAATTCTTTTTTAACTTCAGAGTATTCAATGAAACTTTTTTTGTACTTCTCTTTGAGTGTTACTATCTTTTTGCTCTTTGAAGCGATGCGGTCATCCAAAATACTAAGTAGGTTTTCATTTTCAAAGTCACTAAAGTCTTTAAGACTCAGATGACGGAGATAACCCGATGCAACAGATCCAATAGCCTTGCGAGATAAACTTTGGTTGTTAACAAAGTAGCGAGAGTTTCCTTTTTTGATGTGTTTAAAAACATTTATATCGTCATTTTCTATGCCAGAGTCTTCTTCGTTGATGTCCCAAGTAACACTAGACTCACATAAAGCAGCATCACAAGTAGCTGCTCCTAAAGATGAAAGTATGGACTCCATAAGTATAGACTTTCCACTCCCGCTAGGACCAGTAAAAACAACTAACCCAGTATCTAAGTTAAGTTCAGTCTCTTTAAAACTAAGGTAGTCTTTTAAGTAAAATCTCTCTATCATTTTGTTTCCTTTTTAGAAGTCTAGTGGACTCATTAATGTTGCTTTATTCATTTCGCTTACCACATGGGTGTAAATCATAGTTGTCTCGACAGATTTATGCCCTAAAAGCTCTTGAATACTTCTTAAATCAATTCCTGCTTGAAGTAAGTGAGTCGCATAAGAGTGTCTAAATATATGTGAGGTTACTCGTTTGTTTAGATTGGCTTTTAAAGCAGCTACTTTTATATTTCGTCCTAAAGTTTTAGGGTGAATATGATGTCTTCTCATTGTATCACTTCTAGGGTCTTTTGAAATTTTTGTCATTGGAAAGAGATATTGCCATTTTGTTTCAAACTTTGCTTTTGGAGATTTCTTCTCGTATGAAAAAGGTAGAAATACAGAACCATACCCATTAGATATGTCTTTTTGGTGTAATAGACTTATGTCTTCTATCTGAATTTCTAATTTTTGTTTTAATTTTATGGGTAAAGGGATAGTTCTATCTTTTAAAGATTTAGAATCCCAAATATATATCTTGTTGAAACCTAAGTCTATGTCTTTTATTCTTAAATTTAATACTTCGCTCATCCTCAATCCACATCCATACATAAGCATGGTTACTAAGTTGTAAATTCCCTTGAGATTCTCCAAAACTTTATAAACCTCTTCTTTTGTTAAAACTACTGGAATATGCTTTCTTTCTTGCGCTCTTAATGCTTGAATATTCCACTCACTCATATCAACACCTAAAACTTCTTTGTATAAAAAAAGTATGGCAGAAAATGCTTGGTTTTGAGTTGTAGGTGCTACTTTACTTTTTACAGCTAACGATGTTAAGAACTCTTCTATCTCTCTTTTTTCCATTTCAATTGGGTGCTTTTTATTATGAAAAAATATATACTGCTTTATCCAATGCACATATGTCTTTTCAGTTGAATAGCTATAGTGCTTAAAGCGAATTTTGTCACGAACTATGTCTAATAATTTCTTTTTAACTTCCATAAGATGCTCCACGTTTAAGCTTATTTATGTTCTTTTAATGGATTTACAGCAAATAATGCTCATAAATGCTCCAATAAGGGCAATTATATTTTTAAAAGCACACTTTTTCTTTAAGGATAATAATACAAAAACTAAAAATATGTTAAAAATATGGCAAATTGCCATACAATTTGATGTATTTAAGCTTTTTTCTGTTTTAGAAGGGACATTTTTGTGTTCCTCTAAAAGTGTTATTTAAAGTTATAGTCACTATAATGGGAATGAATAAATAGTTATACTCAGTGTATTGATAATAAAAAAGGATATTTATATGGACATACAAAATATTTACATCTTTCTCTTTGATGGATTTTCTGATTGGGAAATTTCATATTT
>Ga0256840_1003562_pt1 | contig 12450 bp, 25 predicted proteins | sample 355202metaG_FD_185969 | JGI IMG/M metagenome (GOLD analysis project Ga0256840, IMG submission 185969) | Hydrothermal vent microbial communities from Mid Atlantic Ridge, Atlantic Ocean - 355-202 | ecosystem: Environmental > Aquatic > Marine > Hydrothermal vents | place: Atlantic Ocean: Mid...
GAGCGAGTAAGTTTCACAATAAATCCTTTTAACCTTTTAAGATAGTATAATTATACTATCTTTTTAGTAAAATGTAAAGTATTTATAGTGTAAATTTGACATTTTATATCTATTTTCTTTAATAGAATAGAGAACTTTAGTTATTACTCTAAGTACCTGTTCTTTTTTCAACTTCTTCCAAATAGTATTCAGGAAACTCTATTTTTTTATTTTCATGCTTAACTGTAAGATGTATCATTTGATGTTCTTCTTTTTTTTCATTGTGGTAGGTCAAACTTAGATTGTCAAAAGGAAATGCTTCTGCTGACTGTGGATCAAATTTTTTACTTGTTATTGATTCAATATGCTTTTTCATTTCATCTTTGATTTGTTTAAAGTTCTTGATGAACCTCTTGGAGATTTTTAATTCTTTTGTTGCGTTTTTGTTTACCAAGATGCTCTCTCTGTTGTCATAAAGTTCTATCTCTGTCTGTATTGTTATGTACATATTTTTATTTCCTTTTCTAAGTAGGGTTAAAGAAGGTATAGAACCTTCTTTTTAGTGCTGTTCTAATAAATTTGATGCCTGCTTCATGATTGTTGCACATTCGGAATGTAGTGCATTATTTGGATTGTCTATTGAAAAATAAGAAACAGAATCGAGGTGAGCTTTTAGCAGTTTCAAATAACTATTCTTACTAAAAACTTCTCCTTTCTGAGAATGCAAAGTTTTATCAACAAAAAACAAACCATCTTCTTTTTCAAAAATTGATGTTTTGTCCTCATCGTGCATTTTGGAATATTTCATCATATAATCTTGTAGTCTTCCATCAAAAAACAAACACAAATCACTACCACTCTCTCTATATGCTTTGATTGAAAAATCATTAGTATCAATAATATATTTAAAGTTGTAACCAAGATTTTGTCCGAATCTTATATATGATTTATTAGCAACAATAAAAGCTGTGGGAGAGCAAAGCTTCTCAATAGATACATAGCCTTTAAAAGCTTTATTGTTCACGTTTACACTATATGTTTCTTCGAGCATATTGTAGAGCATTTCTGTTGCACCTAGTTCATATCCATCTGCCGAAACAAATAAGCTTACACCATCTATTATAAATTTTGCTGGGGTACTCATTTTTTAAATCCTTTAACCTTTTAAGATAACATAATTATACTATCTTTTAATGCAAATGTCAATAAAATAGTGCAAAATATTAGTGATTATTGTTGCTTTAAAAAATCGGCTTATAGTCTGTTTTGTTATTAACTATAGCATTCAGTCTTTTAAATACTTTTTCATCATCCTCAAAATAATTCAATGCAAATTCCCTTAATATTTCTTCTGAAATCTTAGCATCCTCATCAATCATTAATATTTTTGTACCCTCACTTAAAATTAATGAGCCATTTTCCAAAGAGACTCTTTTAGTTACTCTTTCTCTTAGAGTTAACTCTACAGTTCCGTATCTTGTTTTACTTGCCCCATTGGGTAATAGTCTATACTTTTTCATTTTTTTCCTTATATTAAACCAAGTTTATTTTCTTGTACTGTATCTACAACTTCAATATACTGCATTTTAGAAATATCAAATCTTACATATTCTTTTTTTTCAATGTCGTAAATTAAATATGCAAGTTCGCGATGGTCATATTTAAAAAAGCCTTTTACCTGCTCTTCTGGCTCTTGCCATGAATAGCCTATACTAACAATGGAACATTTTTCGTAAATAGGTTGATTATTTACATCTCTCATTTTTATACACTGATGAATGGAAAAATTTTCGGATTTCTCGTAAAATTCAAACCACTCGTTGATCGTAATTCCGCAGCCACATTTTGGGAAGCAAAAGCGTTTATTCTTTTTATCCCATTCGATATATTCATTCATTTCTAATCCCTCAAGATAGTAGTTCTATGTGGTTGTTTTCAAACTTAAATTCTGAGAATTGAAAAGTGTAATTTTTAGAATTTTCATTTGAAACATAAAACTCTCTCTCATTTCCTCCGTCAAAAAAGAACTTATCTTTTATACTTCCTAGAGAATTTATGAAATCATCAACATTACGAAAATGCATAGATTCTCCAATTTGAAATATATTGTCTTTTAAAATAGTAATTTTAAGTGGATGTTCGCTTGCTATGTGTTCTTTTACTTTCTCAACTAAACTCATTTTTTAAATCCTTTTAACCTTTTAAGATAGTATAATTATACTATCTTTTGTTATAAATGTCAATATTTTAGGCAGATATTTCTTGATTTTTGTTAAACTATTTATATGGGAAATTCTTTTAATTGGGGTACTTAGCTGTTGTTGTATCCTTGCAGTGGGTGTGAGATAAAGAACCTCAGCTTAACAAACTTTCTTAAAAGGATGATGGATTAGATCAAAAAAAAGAATGTTATCATAAACGCACACTGCAATTTCGGGGTATCTTACTTCCCGCTAAAATATTCAATGAGATACAAATATTTTAGCCGAAAGTAATTCTACTTTTGGCTTTTGGCTTTTAAAAAATCAGAATAATATTTTTCCATACTAGGAAAAAAAATTGTTTTATTGAAGAAATTAATAAAACTTCTCAGCTCACTAAGTTCTTTTTCTGATTTTAATGCAATTTTGCTTAATTTACACCCTCTTGATAAAAAAAGATTATAGATTTGAGTTCCTTCTTTATTGTCGTAATCTATGATTACATCAGGTGAGTTTAAGACCGTGTTTAGTATCTCTTCGTCAAGCATTATTTCAATTATTTCTTGCTTTTTATTTTCATTCATTTTTTACGTTTCCTTTTTTTGATAAGCAGCACTATATTAGAAGATAAACAACTCTTCCAATATTATTCACAATTTGATATATATTTTATAAAATCACTCTTTTTAAATGCTAGAAAAAATATTCATCACCAAATGTTCATACTCTGGATACAAGTTTCCAAATCTCTCTAACTCTTTCTCAGACATGAAGCCTGTTAATTGTTTGACTGTTTTACTATCTACATCCTCCCTAGTTATTGTTTGGTCTAGTTCAGATATATATACTTTTTTGTCCTTGCACTATCGCTTTACCATTAGTCATTTTTTACCCTTGTCTTTTAGAAAAAGCACCTGCTTTTTGCAAAGAAATCAGTTCTATTCTTTTCTTTTTTTCATGTAGATAGTCTTCAACTTTAATCAATCCATCGTTTTCAAGACTGATAACACTTTCAAAACAAAAGTTTACATGCTTATCAAACTCTCCTGCCATATCAATAGCAAGAAACCATCTGATATCATCATATCCATCGCTCTTGCCTAGCCGCTTTAATAGTTCTTCTTTCTCTTCCAATCTATTACCTTTATCATTTTGTTTCAACAATAAAACTCTATGCTATTTTTATTGTTGATATTTTCCCCCACTCTTTCTTGTCGAGGTTCGGTATAAAACCATTCTTTATGAAAACCTCTCTTAACGCAATCAAAACTCTAGGCTCTACATCTTGCTGTAGAGTTACTAAGTCTCTCAGTTCTACATTATTATGCTTTGCAACTTTTGCTCGAACTTCCCACGATGTACTCATTGATAGTTCATGTAGCATATCTGATGAGATTTTAGAATTTTTGCTTCTACATAGGTCAAACTGAATAGCTTCGTCGTGTTTGTATAGTTTAAAAATTTTTTCAAGAACAATGCTCGGAGTGTGCTCTACTCTGCATAGGCGCGAAATAATCGCCTTGTTTTTTTCTCTTATAATTTTATCATAAACTTCAATCGGCAAATATAAACTATTTACAATTTCTTCGCAATGTGTATATTCTAATAATACATCTATTGGAGTGTTTTTATTTTGCAAAATTGCCACCGCAATAGCATCTGGGCATCTTCTACCAGCAATAAATTCTCGCAGTTCTTCTGGTGTCTTTCTGTTCAATAAATTGCTAAACATTTTTATCTCCATTTATGGCATCTTCACATTCGTTGCAAATGTACATTTCCATCACTCCACTCATATCATCCAATGAAACCATTTCGCCACAACCCTCACATAACTCTTTTTCTATCTCTTTTCCTTGAGCCACCGCATAACGCTCTTCTGAAGTTTCTTTCTTTTCCATTTTGTAAATCCTTTAACCTTTTAAGATAATATAATTATACTATCTTTTATGGTTATTGTCAAGCTTTATAGCTCTTTTATTCCTAATCTTTTTGCTGTCTGCATTTGTTGATTTGGTCTTTTTTTGCTTTTTAAAAAATTGTATGCACCTTTGCACATTTTCAATTTTTGCTCATCCGTGCTTCTCATTTTGTCGTCAAGATTATACACGGTCTTATGGCAGTTAAAAGAAGCTCCACCTAGTAGGTCTTTTTTTATTTCATCGAGTCTGCCATCATTTAGTTGAATGGCGTTCTCGCTTTTCAAGAATGGACAATTACTACACATTTTTGTTTTTCTATAAATTTCACTTGTCATTACCGCTCTCATTTCATTCCTTGAGCAGAACTTGTCCGCTAAATAATTATTTTATATCTTCGTCAATAGTGCTAAAACACTATTGAATTATGGAGTCTTCTTAAAACTCTTAAATGCAAGCATTGAATATCTCCACCTGCTAAAACTGTATTTATTGTAAAGCTCTTTTTCTCTTTTTTGATTGTAAGGATAAAGTTGAAGTCATGCTCGCTGCTTCCAACCTCTATGGAAGATGGCTTATACTCCTTGATCTCTTTATATATATCTTCCACTATACACTTTAATTTTTCCTTGTATATTTTATTGTAAGACGATTCAATAAATGCATCTGTTACCATCTTTTTACCAGAAAACATATTTTTTGTAATTAGATCATAGTCGTCACTATTTAGTTTTGCTATAAAACCTTTAACCTGTTTTTTTGATTGTTTGTCAAAGTGTCCGTATAAAAATTTATATATCTCTTTAAATTCTTCGCTGTCTCTATCCAACTCAGTAAGTCTCTTACGCTTATCATAGATTAAATCTCTATTTTTAATACAAAATTCAATAGCACTTTTGCACGCTCTTTGATATTTTGGCTCTAATGAAGCAAATATAATTCTTTTTGCTTCAAGCTTTTTAAGAGTTGTGCCCTCGTATGTATTCTCATTGTTCATTATGAATCCTTCAACCTTTTAAGATAGTATAATTATACTATCTTTTATAGTTATTGTCAAGTAAAAGATACTTTTTCTTTTCAATTTTCTCTTTTTGTTATCTTAGACAAATAGTTAATGAACTCTTTTAGGGAATCCCAATCTTTAATCCAGTAAGGAAACTCTTCTGCACCATCAATTTGATATACACCACCATAAAATAAGCCTTCTGTTCTTATTCTATACCAAGTGCTATCGTCTTCAGTTTGGTCTTCTTTTGGATTGGAACAAAAAAAACAAACCTCTAACGATTTTAGGTCATCGCCATCGGTTCCTGCCTCGAACCCTGTTTGAATATCAATATCTCTTTTATTCGCATAAGATTGAACTCTTTTTGAATTTAAAAACTCTTCCGTAAGCTTCTTCATTATAAATCCTTTTAACCTTTTAAGATAACATAATTATACTATCTTTTATAATAAATGTCAATAGTTCTTAGTAATTTATTGCTTGAATTTTAATATTTTTCTTACTTCTACTTATAGAGCCTTTAGCTATATTTCCCGTTCTGGGTGCTCTAATTAAGGTCAAAAAGAACACCAAATAAGCCGGCTAAAGAAAAAATAGAAATCACAATATAAGCGAAAAATTTTATGATTTTTTCTTTCTTCCTCTCGCATAACTTTAACATATCCGATTTGCGAGAGTTCAATTTTTCCAATTTTTTTATTCTTTCCAGCATATCTAATTTTTGATGAAAAAGCTTGCAAGCATCAACCTCTTCTATTTTATTTATTTTTTCATAGGTTTTTAAATTGCAAAGAATCCCATAATAACTTCTCTGGGACTCCGAAAGCTTTAAATTAAATTTTTCATAAAAATGATTTCTTCTATTTTTGGAAGACTCGGTTGTTTCATCTATAGGGGATAAACGAAACTTGACGCTCGCTCCTTCAATGTACTTTCTTGCTAATTTGAAAACGTCATTAAGTACAAGAGTCCCTACATTTTGATTTCTAGCAATTTCTGGTAAAATCAAGTCATCGACGGTAAAATCGCCATCATTTTTTTGTGAAAAACGCATATTTGTTTTAATTTTTAAATCTTTAACATACGTTGAAGACGCAAAGCATTTCCAGTTTATATGTACATCTACTATTAAATTTGATATTCTTTTTTCTTTGTCCTTGAAAAAAGAAAGAGTATATTCGATATCAAAAAAAAGAATGTTTTCGTCTTTAGAGAGATAACTTTTATGTATTTTTTCATTAGCAAGAATTTGATTATTCATTTTTTTATCGCACCTTTATATATATTTTTTGCAATATTTATTTTTTCTTCAAAAAGCCTTTCTGCTCTTCTATCAAACCAGTAAGCATCAGAAGAAAAAACATCGGAGAGGTTTATTATTTTTTCCATATTCATATCAGCTATGTTGCCAAGCGTATATAAAACAAATTGTCTATTTTCCTCCATAACAAAAAATCCTTTTTATCCATTTATTGTGATACAGTCCTAGTAAAATAGGACTGTATCTGCGTGACCGCTCTCTATAGACTCCCTTTCATCTACACTGATATATCCATAGTTTTGGATAGCATCCAAAATATACGTGTAATCATCAGACAAATCTACCCACAATTCTGGCTCCCCTGCACTGTCAATGTGTTCAGAGTGGGCGTTCTCGAAACCACATTCGTTGAGGTCATCAACGATACCATCTAAATTTTTTGTACTAACGTAAGCTATTTTTGCAAAAGTCATATTAATCCTTTTAACCTTTTAAGATAACATAATTATACTATCTTTAATTAAAAAAGTCAAGCATATGATACACAAATGATAATTACTTTTTAGAAACTTTACATTTCTCGTTTAAAATCTATAGTTAATAGTTCTGCGAAGAATTCTGCACTCATTTTTTGTAAAAAAACTTCCATCTCTTACAAAAATTTTAAAATTCTTATCATATCTCCAATGTCTCTTATTGATTATTTTTCTACTAAATTCTGATTTGCACAATAGGCTTCCGTTGCGATTAAAGAACCTTGTTTTTTCATCATAATGGTTTCTATTATTGCCAACACTAATGTTGATAATTGAAAAAATATCATTTTCTTGTCTCTCTGAGTCACCCACCAGCCTATCAAATTGACTTGCATTCGTAACAGTAATAAAGAATGCCAATAGTATAGCCTTCATTAAAAAGCTTTTTTTTCATATGGTTGCATATTATAACTCCTTGATTATATAGATTTATATTTAGTTTTGTTGCTCTTCTACTTCTTTGATACTAGCAGAATTTTTGTTAGGAGCCTGTAAAACCAAGTTGTATTTTCTTCCTTGCTCAAAATAACCACTTACTACTAATAAGGATTTTAAAAAAATAGGAGAAAGTTCAACTCTAAAACTCATTTCATTTTTTAGTCTAGCAAGCAAAGAAACTGAATCAGTATATTCCTGACTTTCTTTTGCATACTCAATACAGTTCTTGACTATTCTATCTACTTCAAGCTCACTTATCTTATACATTCTCAAACCTCTAAGGCGAGTAACTATACCTTCTGAACCACTACTAACTCTCAGAAAATTATTTAAACTTTTAGTCGTTTTTCTGTTTGTCATTTTATTGTTTATTAAAGAAACAAAATCATTAAAGTTAGTCAAAGTTTCGAGTGACGATTTGACAGTTTTTTTTAGTTCTATATATAACTCTTCAAGATCAGCATCTTTGTTTTTAGCAAAAGCATCAGCAAGACTATAAGCACCAGAGGAAAGAGAAAAAATACATTCATCATTGTGATAAATAGTATCCTTAATGGAATAGTGCTGCACCATTGCATTAACCTCATCTTTATTACAACTAAGCTCATCCTTGATATTTTGGTATTCTAACGGCAATCGTTGCGTTTTGATATAGTTAAGAAAACTAAAATATCTTTCACTTTTTATTAGCGTAAAATCACTAACAATTATGTTGAGAGAATTCTTTTTTATAAGTTTTTTTAGAACCATCCTCGCTATTATTAAATGATTGTCATTAAAAAAATCCTTAAAATCTGCAATGTTATTTTTTTTTGCTTCATTTACTATGCTGCTAAAGAATATTCTATTTGTATTGTAAACAAAGTCAATAAAATTATTTTTATGCAAATTAACATTAGCTCTTGTCGTTGAATAACTCTTTTGAACTTCGCTCATTTTACCATTTTCTAAAATATTAGACACAATAGATCTTTTAATATCTGTTGTGCAGAACTCATCTATTTGTTTGTTAAAATTTTTCATATTAACCCTTTCTCGTTTTTAATTTTATGTTACGATACTTTTAAAGCAGTCATAATTTGATTTCCAACTTCTGAAAAAATATCAACTAATACACCTTGACCAATAAGGCGGCAATTTGTCGTATAGCTACCTACGAGCCTAAAGTTGTCCGGTAACCCAAATAATCTAGCCAGCTCTCTATCAGTGAAAAAAGAAAATTCATTATTGTTATTGTGCAGCACACTATCAGTTATTCTTCTTTTTGCATATCCACCGCTTATAGTGTTGACAGATGTGTCGCTTGGTAGGTAAGCTTGCATTTTGAACCCCCTACCTATTTTTTTATTTTTTTCTTGCGCACGTTTAAAATATGCTATCGTTTTTGAATTATCTTCATTGAGCCATTTTCTTTTACTACTAGGAACTTCTAATATATCTTCAAGAACATTCATTTGAAGTTTTGCATTTGTTTTAATCTTTAACTGAAAATTAGGGTTTTTTGACATAACTAAACAGTATCTATTCCTGTTTTGCATACTGTTAAAGTCAGCCCCTTTTAATATTTTTTTATCAATCACTTTCCAACCCATTGCCCCGAGCAGTTGAGTAAGATACAACTCTGATACTGAATTTTCAAACGACTCTACTTCTTCTATTAGAATTGTTTGAGGTTGCATAAAATCAAATGCCGTGACCAGTGCATGAACAATCAATAAAGCTTCATTTCCTTCAGATAGCCCCATTTCTTTTTTTCTTTTCTTTTTTAGGTCCGGTCTGCAATTAGAATGATGCGTACATGGTACACCAGCAACTGCAAGCGTTGGTTTTTTTGGCAATCTAGTAAAATCCAGATCAAGGATATCTGTTTCATAAACCGTGGTGTTTGGAAAATTTGCTTCATAATTCAATATTGCTTGCGGATCTCGCTCTATTGCCATTATTGGATTGAATTTCGCTTGTCTCATGGCTTCACTTATTAATCCACCTCCAGAAAAAAAATCAACCATACTCATATCTTGGGCTTTTCTATATCCACCCTTTGAAATGTCCTTGATTGATGGTTCTATTGTTATAGTGTCGCCATCAACGCAGATAGTTACCATGTCGATATTCTTCATACTTTTCGATATTTCTTTGTTGTTCAAATCAAGGAGTGGTTTTCCTCTTCTTGAGTGTATTTTGGAGATTCCCAACTTACTCCCAAGAAAATTGTTTACAGCTCCAGCTTTTATGACAATTTTATTAGCAGCAGCTTTTACGGTTATTTCGGTACCAGCTCGGAAACAACTATTCTCTAGCCTTTTTGACTCAAGCCAAATCCTTTTTTCATTTCTATTCTCTCCGACCTTGCTAGTGAAAATTTTTATTGTATTTTTAGTTTCCATTCTTTCTCTCCTCAGAAATCTGCACAAAGAAGTCATTTTCTTCTTTGTACATTTCTTTATGATACATATTCTGAAATGTATTCTACTTTTTTATCAATAAAATCACCAATTTGATCAAAATATAAATCCGTTACTTTTTCGGATATTTTTATAGTGCCTACTCTGATGCTACAAAAGTAAATATCATATAAGTCTTTACCGTTCAAAACGACAAGAACTTGTCCTTTATAGTGATGTCCACTTACTCTAAAAAGTAAAGCTCCTCGTCCATTGTTTATATCGAGGGATTCCAAATTTTCTTGTGTCATGCTTTTTAAAGCGTGTGCTCCCCACGAGAAATAAACATTCATTCCAACAGTTTCTTTAATTTGTGCCAAGATTGTTTCAGCTACATTCATAATAAATCCTTTTTAACCTTTTAAGATAGTATAATTATACTATCTTTTATAGTTATTGTCAAGGATATTGAGTACAAATTGACAATATGTATTCAATTTATGTTAAATGTTTTTAGCTTTCTGCATAAATAGCATTTGCTTTATAAGTAATAAAATCATTCCAGATGCTATCAGCGTATCTATTTTGTTCTTCCATAGAATAAGTTGCTCTCCATTTTTTAGGCGTACCGTGAGGACTTAGTTCTCCACCTAGCCTGTGATGCTCATTGTCACATAGAGGTATCTGTCTTTTGTGATTTTTTTTATCGCTGCTGAACTCTTTGACATGATGCCACCCAATTCTATCATTAGGTTTAAATTTACCACAAACATAACAAGGATAGTTATAATATTGCTCTTCTGAGTGCAGCCATGTCATAAACTCTTGTTCTTCCGTTGTAACTATATTTTTTTTAGATTTTCTGTTAAGAGTTTTTTTGTCTTACCAAACATACCATAAGTAACAGGTTTGTTTTTGATACGGGAATGTTCAGAAAACGAAGACTTTCCTAGAACTGTTTCTTTTTGGGGTGCAGAACTCGCTCTAATTTTGTCATTTGAGATATTTTTTCCAAAACTTCCTTTCGACAGCTTTTTTCCGAAAGAGCCCTTGGATTTTCGTTGTCCAAAGGGTATTTTCTCTTTTTTAATTCCTAACATTTTTAGGACTTGATTTTATTTTTGTCGTTATCAAAAAAGATGTCTTTTATATACATTTTCACGCATTTTTCTTTTGAAACATTTTTTTCGTAAACACAGAGAGCTACTATGCTATTGCTATTTGCAGAATTCATCCTGTAGGCATAAATGTCATCTGTTTCTGCTCCTACTCTCCAATTCTTTTTACCTATAGTGTGATCAAGAAATTTAGCAAGTTCTTTTTTTGAAACTTCTCTGAAGTCTTCTATTTTTATGTGGCTTGGATATTTGTTTGTTAAGTTGTTTGTTTTTCTTTCATTGTTTTTCATAATTCGCCTTTTTAAATTTTTACAAGGCTAAATTAATAGCCTCTCATTTCTTCTAAAGAATATTTTTTATGCTTCCATGTTTTCATGATTTCATCAAGACTATAAAGTTTGCATCCTCTATTGATAAATTCAGGCAATCTATCAGCGCAATAAGTAGTGCAAAACTCATTTTTAATAGGACTGCTCAACAAACAAGCTCTTAACTCTTCTTCGCTAAAACCTTTCACAGTAATCAATGTGTTGAGTGCCGCTTGTGGTAAATCAAAATCTTTTAATTGCGCGCTTCCAAATGTCGCAAAATATTTCATTTCTGTTGCTTCTTCCATCTTAGTAATCCTTTTCCTTTTTAGATACAATATTATACTATCTTTTATTTAAAATATCAAGTATTTTGGAGATGAATTACGATATTTATTTGTCTTTCTTTTTATTAAAAGTTTGACACCTGATTACTTTAAATTTCTGTTATTTTTTTTATAAGCTTCTTTTTATCTATTTAAGAGATTATAAAAATCTCTTAGCTCTTCTTTGTTAAACATCTGAGCATGGTATAACACATGATCTCTTGTACCTATATCAAGTTCCAAGAATTCGTCAATTTCCATATAATCTATTTCCGCCTTTAAGTTTTTTTCTCCATATATTCCATGTAGGTATTAATTATAATATCAACTAATATTCTTTCTAGTGAATAAGTTCCATCGTAATAATCACTTTTTAGTGATACCATTTTAAGAAAACCGTACTCTGCATCGCTGTCGTTATTTTTATATTCCAGACCACATTCAAAATCATAAACCTCAAATTGAGCATACCCAGAATATTCATCGACCTTACACGTCTCTATGACAATTTTAACATCTGCATTGCTCTCACTAAGAGCACTTTTTACAAAACCCCTTGCTTTTTCAATGCTTGATGCAATACCAATATCTTCCTTGCTTTTACTATTTAGCCATACATCCGCACTGTATATTTGATAAACATTCACTTTTAATCCTTTTCCTTTTTAGAAACAATATTATACTATTTTTTATCTAAAAAATCAAGTATATAGTAAAAATATTTAAACAAAGTTTTCTGAATCTTTGAAATAAGGATGCCTTTCTTTTTATTTACTATTTTTGCTGATTTTGTCATATCCAATAAAGTTTGAGAATGAACATTAAAGTGCGATAATAGTAAAAAGTGTCCTGAATTTATAAAAATAAAAATCTTTCAATAGCCCTAAAACACGACATTTTAAAGGATTGGTAAAATATCTTCTTTTGACCACAATCTCAAACTTTGTAAAAATATTCTCAATCTTTATTAAACA
>Ga0256840_1003563_pt1 | contig 12449 bp, 13 predicted proteins | sample 355202metaG_FD_185969 | JGI IMG/M metagenome (GOLD analysis project Ga0256840, IMG submission 185969) | Hydrothermal vent microbial communities from Mid Atlantic Ridge, Atlantic Ocean - 355-202 | ecosystem: Environmental > Aquatic > Marine > Hydrothermal vents | place: Atlantic Ocean: Mid...
CATTCTAAGTAGTTCCGTTTTTGCTGCAACAGATGCACAAATAATCAGCTATTTTAAAGCTCAAATCCCAGTTCCTACTGTAAAAGTAACTGTTACTTCTAGAGTTCAGATTGAAGGCATGAAAGGTATGGATTATGTTTCCATAAATCTAAGCGATGGAAATCGTGTTCAAAAAGTTTCTGTTTTTACTCAAGGTGATCTAATCTTCCCTGATGTAATTGATATCAAAAGTGGAAGTATAAAAGATAAATTTGACAAGAAAAAACTTATTAGAGAGCTAGCTAATGTATATAAAAATGAGAATAAAGAAAACATTATTGTATTAGGCAATGACCCTAAAAAAGAGACTTTGGTTAAGTTTACAGACCCTGAGTGCCCATTTTGTAGAAAAGAGGTAGAAGATATCGAGAATAAACTTAAAAAATATAACCTAAAATATGTTTTTACACCAGTTCACGATAGAAGCTCAATGGAAAAATCTATACTTATTTACAAGCAAACAAATAAGGCTAAAACACTTGAAGATAAAATTAAAATTATTAAAAAATATTATAGTGGTGATGTAGATAAAAAAGTTACTGACCAAGAAGTTGCAAGAGTAGAAAAACTAAGAAAAAAATATTTTGCTGCAGGACTTAAAGGTGTTCCTTTTTATGTAAATGAGAAAGAGTTATTAAAATAAATCGATATAATATATATAAAATGATATAATAAGTATAGTGCTAGACTTCTTTAAACTCCTAAAGTTAAGAAGAAGTCTATTTCAAGTTTCAAGGAGTATTCATGCTTGATCTAGAAAATACAGTTTTACTTGTTATATCTTCTGCTCTTTTAATTTTCTCTTTTATTAAATCAAAACAGGTAAAAAAACTATCCTCCGAATGTAAAAACTACTCAACTATTTTTGACGCTATTAACACACCTATATTTTATAAAGACCAAAATGGTAAATTTATTGGATGCAACAAGTCATTTAAAACATGCTTCAAAGAATTTAAACAACAGGCAATTGAAGATCTTAAAGAGTTTAAAATAACCTGTGTTAAAGAGATAGATTTAACATATGACAATGATATCAAAAAGTCAACCTTAGTAAATTTTACAAACTACCTCACCGGCTCTGTTGGTATCTTGTTTGATATTAGTGAGTTTAAAAAAGAAAAACTTTCTATCTTAAATAAAAAAGAGGCTCTAAATCTTGCCATAAAAGGTTCACAAGATGGATACTGGGAATGGAATGTTAAAACAGATGAAATTATATTTTCAAAGCGAGCTCAAGAGATTTTGGGATACAAGGAGCATGAAAAATCTCCGACAAAAATCGCAGATTGGATGAATCTGGTAGAATCATATGATATTTCCAAAACCAATGAAGCAATTGCCCTGCACATAAAAGGTCAGAGTGAGTTTATTGATGTAGAGCATCGTATTAAAACTTCCCTTGAAGATATCTGGGTGAACTTTAGAGGAAAAGGTATACATGATGCTAATGGTGATGTTAAAAAAGTATATGGAACGATTAGGGATATAAGTAAACAAAAAATTAAATTACAGCAAGTTACTAAACAAAAAGATCTTTTTATGACATTCATGGATAATCTGCCTGCTCTAAGTTTCATTAAGGACAAGCAGAGTAGATACATATATATGAATAATTTTTACCAAAAACTACTTGGATTTAAATTATGGAAAGATAAAAAAACAGAAGAAATTTTTCCTGATAAAATAGCAAAAAGTATACTAGAAAGCGATAGAGAAGCTTTCTATGAAGGTAAGCATAAACATCAAGAGTATGTAACTAATGAAGAGGGAATTGAAAAACTTTTTGAAACATATAAGTTTCCAATAGACAAAGAAAATGAAAAAGTTCTTTGTGGCTTTGGAATCGATATTACACAAGAAAAAATATATCAAGACAAAACGGAGCTGTTTTCCAAAATCTTTGACAATACCAATGAAGCAATACTTCTGACAGATAGAAAAGGTATTATTATAGCTGTTAATAATTCTTTCCAAGAACTAACAGGATACTCTAAAGAAGAGATAATTGGTAAAAATCCAAATATTAGAAGCTCGGGTAAACACAATAAAGAATTTTATGTAAAAATGTGGAATCAGCTCATAACCGAGGGGGTCTGGTCTGGAGAAATGTTTAACAAACATAAAGATGGAACCATATCACCTGAACTTATGAATATAAGTACTATTAAAAATGAGAAAAATATAATTACAAATTATGTTGGAATTTTTCAAAGTATTGAGAAACAAAAACTAGTCGAAACTAAACTAAAAAAAATGGCCCACTATGATAATTTAACCGGCTTACCAAATAGAACGCTCTTTTATGATAGACTAGATCAGGCTATACAAAGAGCTCAAAGAGAAAAAAATATTATTGGTTTAATATTTGTAGACCTTGATGATTTTAAAATAATCAACGATACACTAGGACATAAGTGTGGCGACATAGCATTATGCACAGTTGCAAAAAGGCTTACACAATCGGTGAGAGACAGTGACACAGTTGCGAGATTTGGTGGTGATGAGTTTGTTATTGTACTTGAAAAAATTGGTCAAATATCTGATATATCATATATTGCAGAAAAAATCATAAGCGATATAAAAGAGCCAATAGAGTTCAAAAACTCTCAAGAAAAAAGCATAGGTGTCAGCTTGGGTATCAGTATCTATCCTAACCACACGACAAACAAGAAAAATTTATTGGAGTATGCAGATAACGCTATGTATGAAGCTAAAAAAAGTGGTAAAAACCGTTATAAGATTCATGCAAATTAACAAACTGTTCACACAACAATGATATGATTTAGTTATGAATCCAAATATAATAATGATTGAAGACGACATAGAACTAGCACAAATTTTAAGTGATTTTTTGGCCAAATACAATGTGCGTGTAGATAATTATGATGATCCTTTTATAGGGATTAGCTCACTTAGTTTAAAAAAGTATGACCTGCTTATTTTGGACCTTTCACTTCCTGGTATGGATGGATTAGAGATATGCAAAGAGGTGCGTACTAAAAGTGATATACCTATTATAATCTCAAGTGCAAGAAGTGATGTAGAAGACAAAATCATAGGCTTAGAGCTTGGAGCAGATGATTACCTGCCAAAACCATATGAACCCAAAGAGCTATATGCTAGAATCATGAGTGTTCTTAGAAGATTTAAAAGAAGTACAAACTCAATTGAAGTAGAAAAAAATAGTGCACTAAAACTAAATCAAAATAGCAGTTACATCCTGTTTCACGACAAAGAGCTAAATCTAACTAGAGCAGAATTTGAAGTACTATCTTATATGATTAAAAAAGACAACTGTGTTATCCCTAGAAGTGAGCTAATTGGAAATGCTCCTTCACTAAATAGTGAAAGCGATAGTAGAAGTTTAGATGTCTTAATTAGCCGTATTAGAACAAAACTAGGAGAGAGTTCTAAAGATCAAAGACATATCATATCTATTCGTGGAATTGGTTACCGACTGCAACTATGAGATGGTACAACTCACTAATAACTAAAATAACCGTTATCTTTACCATTGCCATAATCGGAGTGGGTGCAGTGATGTACATTATACACAATCAAATTAAGGAGTTTGAATTAAGAAGTGTAACAATATACACTAAAGCACTTCTTGCAAATTCACAAAAAAATGGTAAGTTAGATTTAGATATCCTTCAACAAGCTGGATACATACCTATAACTGACGATAAATTAAAAGATAAAATTTTTTCTAAGAAAAAGCCGATACCTAAACTTTTTAAAGGAGATAAATATATACAACTAAAAGCTGTTGCATACAATACATACATATATGTTATCCTTGGTGAAAATCTAATTTTCAAAGCCCCTCATGATAGGAAAATTTTTCCGAAAATTTTACTACCAATTACTGTTATAGCACTAATGTTGTTTTTATATATTGCTATTATTCGAAGTATAATGCCAATATATACACTAAGAAGAAAAGTCAAAGAGTTTGCAAATGGAAACTTCGATATTGACTGTAAAAGCAATAAAAAAGATGAAATTGGAATACTCTCAAATGAGTTTGATAACAGTGTCAAAAAAATAAAAAAGCTACGAGACTCTAGGCAGCTTTTTCTAAGAAATATAATGCATGAGCTTAAGACTCCTATTACTAAAGGTAAACTCTCTTGTGAAATGATAGAACAATCAACATATCAAAATATTTTGCAAAATGTATTTAGAAGGCAAGAAGTACTTCTCGATGAATTTGCTAGAATTGAAAAACTAAGTGCAAATGAGCTAGCTATAAACAGAAAAGAGTATGCCTTGCAGGACATATTAGACTTCTCTTTTGATATACTCAATCATGATATAAAGAGCTTTACATGTAGAATCAATCCTATGCATCTAAAAGTTGACTTTGAACTTTTTGGAACAGCTCTTAAAAACCTTATTGACAATGGTGTTAACTACTCTGATGACAAGCATGTTCTTATTGAATCCAATGAAAATCAAATCATAATTTCAAACAGTGGAAAAGAGTTGGAGTTTCCACTTGAAAACTATGCAGAGCCATACTTTCTTGATGGTAAAAAGTCAAAAAGCTCTAGAGGTCTTGGTTTTGGACTTTTTATAACTCTAAATATAATAAGATTACATCAAATGAAAATAGAGTATAATAGAAAAAACGATAGGAATATTTTCAAAATACATGTTAAGAAAAGTTGATAAAAATGAAAAAAAGAGAGCTATTGCCTTAGCTGCCATACCACTTCTTGCCAAGTATGGTTTAGCAAAAACTTCTGTTGAAGCTATATCTAAAGAGGCAAATGTTGCAAAAGGAACTGTCTATCTATACTTTAAAACTAAAGAGGAAATAGTATTAGAAATATGGAAATATGTCAATGATTTACTATGTGAAAGTAGAAGCAGGTCATTTGAAAACTCCTCTACATGTAGTGAAAAAATTATTCATTATTTTAACTTTTCTATCTTAGAAGAGAAGCATCCTATGGATATGCTGCTAAAACTTCTTTCTATGAATATGTCAACAATTTTAAGTTTTTCTCACGAAAATTTAGCTAAGTACTTTAAACAAGAACGGCTAAAAGAGAAATATGAGATAGAAAAAATTTTGCGCGAAGGTGTACGCAAGGGGGAGTTTAGAGAAATAGATATTGATATTACTTCAAATCTATTTGCAAATAGTTTTCACGGATCTGTTCTTAATAATATTGCAATTGGAAAAAATATAGTCGAAATAAGAGATATTGTTCGACCACAAATAACTTTTTTACTTGACTCAATTAAATCTTAAGCTAACTTTAGATACAATGCATCAAATTCAAGACTTCATTAAGAAGCTCAAAACTTACTCAAGACTGACAAACAATTCAGCAAGCTAGTAGGTTTTTGCATACTAGTTGCGCGGTTTATTCAAACAAATTTTGAAAACTCACTAATTTTTTATGTAGTAGGATAGTTTCCTACGCTCACTTTACAGCGAAGTTTTGTTTAAAAAAACAAAATAGGAAAAAACACAATGGCAGTAACATTCGAATCATTTGGACTTAGCGAAAATATCATGAAAGCAATAAAAGAGGCTGGTTTTAGAGAACCAAGCCCAGTTCAAGAACAAGCAATACCTCTAGTACTAGAAGGTCACGATATAGTAGCACAGGCACAAACAGGAACAGGAAAAACAGCAGCATTTGGACTACCAAGTATGAGCATGATAGATACTAATTCAAACAGAGTTGAAATCTTAGTTATAACTCCAACAAGAGAGCTTGCAACTCAAGTGAGTGATGAGCTTTTTACACTTGGTCGTGAGAGCGGAGTTAGAACAGTAACAGTATATGGTGGTAGTTCATACTCTCGCCAGATTGGACTCATAGAAAAGGGTGCTTCTGTAGTTGTAGCAACACCTGGTCGTCTTATGGATCTTCTTAAAAACAACAGATTAAGAAATTTTGCTCCAAAAATCATCATACTTGATGAGGCTGATGAGATGCTAGATATGGGATTTCTAGAAGATATTGAAAAGATTTTTTCATACTTACCTGACGAGAGACAGACACTTCTTTTCTCTGCAACAATGCCCGAACCAATTAAAAAACTCGCAAATAAAATTTTAAAAGAACCAAAATATGTAAGTGTAACTCCTAAAGACAGCACAACAAATATAGATATAGATCAACAATATTATGTGATTAATGAGTATGAGAGAGATAGTGCTATTGTAAGATTACTAGATGCTACTGATCCTGTTAAATCAATCATATTTTGTAGAACCAAAAAAGAAGTAGATCGCCTTTCAACTCACCTCATGGCAGTAGGTTATACAGCTAAGGGACTTCATGGGGACATGGAGCAAAACCAAAGAGAAACAACCATAAAAGCATTTAGAAGTTCTCAGCTTGAAATTCTTGTTGCAACTGATGTGGCTGCTCGTGGACTAAATGTTACTGATATATCTCATGTTTTTAATTATCATATGCCTTTTGACCCAGAGAGTTATGTTCACCGTATTGGCAGAACTGGTAGAGCTGGTAAGAAAGGAACTGCGATTACTCTTGTAACTCCAAATGAGTACCATTCTATGCAAAGAATTGGTAAAAAAGTTGGCTCAAACTTGAACCAAAAACTAGTTCCTACTCTTTTAGATGTCAGTAAAAGCAGACTAGAGAAGATGGCACATGATATAATAAATGCAAAACTCAATGACAATGCTCAAGAGCTTTTAAACCTACTTGAAAATGACCTTACTCTACCAGAAGTAGCACTAAAACTTATAAGTGTTATGATGGATAAAAACTCTCCACAAGGTCCAGATAAAATTGGATTTGATAAGAATTCACTAAGCGGAATCATTAAAAGACTTGCTGAAAAAGATAGAAGCAAAGGCAACAGAAGATACGGAAGAAACTCTAGAGGCGGCAATGGTGGTGGCTATAGAGGCAACCGTGGCGGAAGTAGCCGTGGAGGTAGAAGCTCTGGTAGCCGTGATGGCGGTAGAGACGGTGGTGGAAATAGCCGTGGCAAAAGCAGTGATAGCAGAGGCGAAAGAACTTCGAGAAGAAGACGCGACTAAGACCTTTACATGTAGAGGGCATGATACCCTCTACATGTAACACCTATCTATGACTGATTGGCTGCTGCCAATTTATCTGAAATCTGTTTTAAAAGTGGTGGATAATCTAACTTTTCAAAAAACAATTCTATCATCTTTGCTCCATCTTCTCTCATCTTATCTATACCATCAAAAAACTCATCAAATCTCTTAATACTCATAAGATTTTTTATACCTAATGACTTTGCAAATTGAAGATAATCCCACATATAAATGTCATTGTATGGTTGATTTGGTCCGTGTATTGCTCTTTCTATTGTATATCCATCGTTGTTTATCAAAAATATAGTAACATTTAGATTGTACTTTGCAATAAGACTCACCTCTTGAGCCGTAAGTTGAAAAGACCCATCACCTATGAACAATAGCACTCTTCTTTTTGGTGCTGCTATAGCGGAACCAATGGCAGCAGGTAAAGTATATCCAATAGAAGCCCAAAGAATTTGTGAAACAAAATCTATACCAGCAGGCAAATTTTGTGGGAGCAAACCAAACAGGGCTGACCCAGCTTCTGCTACAACTATATCATCCTCTTTTATAATCTCATTTGCCACAATAGGCCAAAAATCTTTTTGATTTAGTTTTTTACCTTTTAGAGTATTTTTATCTATATTTTTTTGCCCCAATCTAGGGTAAATATCCTTTTTCAAATCTAAATTCTCACTCATATACTCTAAAAGCTTATCAACACTAATACCAGTATATACTTTTTTGCCTATTTTTACACTTTGTGGTCTTATTGTTATGACATTGTCATAGTTTATATCATGCTCACTAAAACCACCTGTATTGAGGTCAGTTTCAACTGTACCTATAGATATAATGCAATCTGACTCTTGCATATGAGCGACAACACCATCTGTACTATAATCTGCTGCATATATTCCCATGTAGTTTGATCTTGCTATCTCTTTATCACTTATAACAGACTTGCCCATAAGAGTTGTGGTAAACTGCAGTTGTGTTTTTCTTAGAACATCAGTAACCACACTTCTCCACCCAAATCTAGCTATATTTACGCCCAAAAGCATCATAGGTTTTTTTGATTGGTTAAACTTAGCAGATATTATGTTACCTACCTCTTCTACTCTATAATCATCACTATTTTTAAATCTAAATATCATATCTTCAATATCTTCAGAGATCTCCATATCAAGTAGATTTGTTGGTATTCCTAAATAAGCTGGTTTCTTAGTAGTAAGCATATTGGATATGACCCTATTTATCTCTTCTATGTAGTTTAGTTCTGTCAGTATTGTAGTAGCTCCACATATTGGATTAAAAGCTTCTAAAAAGTTATTCTTTTTATAGTTACCTAGTGTGTGATGAACTGGTATATCATTGTCAATTATAGAGCTACTTGGGTATCCAACAATATGAAGTACTGAAACATTGTGTGCAAAACTTCCAGCTACACCATTAGCAGCACTAAGCTCCCCTACTCCATGAGTAGTAACCAAAACTCCTATGCCATTCTCTCTAGCATAACCATCTGCAGAATAAGAAGCATTTAATTCGTTACAATTTCCTATCCAATCAACCTTTTTACTCTCTTCAATAAAATCCAAAAACCTAAGATTATAATCCCCTGGAACACCAAATACTTGTTTTACGCCCAACTGCTTCACTAACTTTACTATAAAACTACCTAGTTTCATAAATATATCCTTTTTTTCTTAATAGTATCTAATCCTTATTAAAATTGATATTATAAATAGTATTTAGATAGATTATAATAAATATAAATTTTACTATTGACTTTTGCACATATGTTCGTTATAATTACGAACATATGTGCAAAATAGGATATCTTATGAATTGTTGTGGAAGAAAAAGAAAAAATAGAAATATAAATGTTGACCACTCAAAGCTCTCTTTTAAACCCTGTGGTTTACCAAGAGAAATGCTAGAGGTAGTTGTCATATATGAAGACGAAATGGAAGCTATACGATTGGCTGATTTTGAATCCCTATACCAACAAGAGTGTGCCGACAAGATGGGTATTTCTCGTACTACTTTTTCTAGGCTTGTAGAGTCTGCAAGGAAAAAAATAGCAGATGCTCTACTCAATCAAAAAGTATTAAATGTTGAAACAAGAGGATAAAACAATGCAATGTAATGGACAAAATAGAAGAAGAAATGAACACAAAAATGGACAGGGTAGAGGTTGCAGTCAAGGAAGAATGCAAAACAAAGATGCATGCCAAGGCAATGGAAAAGGTTTTGGGCAAGGAGAAGGAAGAGGAAAAGGACGCAATAGAAACTTTACAAAAGAAGCGTAAATGAAAATCACCATAGCAAGTGGAAAGGGTGGAACTGGGAAAACCACCATTTCTACTAATCTAACATCGTACATAGCTAGCATGGGGAACAGTGTAGTTTTAGCTGATTTAGATGTGGAAGAGCCAAATTCGGCTCTCTTTTTACAAACAAAATTACTAAATACTCAAACATCTAATAAGATGGTACCAAACTGGGAAGAAGTTGATTGTACTTTGTGTGGGCAGTGTGCAAAAAACTGCAATTTCAATGCCATAGTAGCTATGCCAAGTGAAATTTTAGTTTTTCCAGAGCTTTGTCATAGCTGTTATGCTTGTAGTGAACTATGCCCTACTAATTCACTTCCTATGACTGCAGCAAGAATAGGTGAGATAAAGAAGTTTAAAGTAGATGGATTTGATTTTATAGAGGGAAGACTTGATTTAGGGCAAGAGATGGCAGTACCTCTTATAGCTCAAACTATTGAGTACACAACTAAGAACTATCCAAATCACATAAAAATTTTTGATGCACCTCCAGGGACTAGTTGTCCTGTTATTGAGGCTAGTCGTGGTAGTGACTTTGTAATGCTCATTACAGAGGCAACACCTTTTGGACTCAATGACTTGATTTTAGCAGTTGAAACTATGAGAGTTTTAGACCAAAAGTTTGGAGTTATCATAAACAGATATGGCATTGGTGATGCTAGTGTAGAAGAGTATTGCCAAAAAGAGGGTATACCAATCATAACTAAAGTTCAAAACGACAAAGAAGTAGCTAAACTCTACTCAAAAGGTGAGTTACTCTACAAAAAGATACCTCATTTTAAAAATTCTCTTGATGAAATAATCTCTTTTATAGGGGGCATTGATGCGTGAGATAGTTGTAGTTTCAGGTAAAGGTGGAACAGGAAAAACAAGCCTAAGTGCTGCATTTTCTTACCTTGAAGGTGACAATGCAATAGTTTGTGACTGTGATGTTGATGCTGCAAATATGCACCTACTTTTAGATGCTTCATTTTCCAATCAAAGAGATTTTTTCAGTGGCGAAGTAGCACTCATAGATAAAGAGCTGTGCACAAACTGTGGTAAGTGTGCAGATGTTTGTAGATTTGATGCTATAAGCATAGCTGATGGACAACATGTAGTAGACCCAATTAGCTGTGAAGGATGTCACTACTGTAGTAAAGTCTGTAAAAAAGATGCTATAGAGATGAAGACTCAAAAAGCAGGAGACATATACACATCGGATATAAAAAACGAAACTAAAATGGTTCATGCGAAGCTCGGATTTGGAGCGGAAAACTCAGGGAAGCTTGTTGCAAAAGTTAAACAAGATGCTAAGCTTTTAGCCCTTCAAAAAAACAAAGCCTATGTTATCACTGATGGGAGTCCTGGTATTGGATGTCCTGTAATTTCTAGTCTAAGTGGAGCGAATTTAGTAGTTTTGGTAACTGAAGCGACTATTTCTGGTCTTCATGATTTAGAGCGTGTTATAAAACTAGTAAAAACTTTCAACCTAAAAGCAGTTTGCATCATAAACAAATATGATCTAAATGAAGAGATGACAAATAGTATAGAAAAGTTTTTAAAAACAGAAGAGATAGATGTTGTGGGAAAACTCCCTTATGATGAAACATTTACAAAAGCGTTGGCAATGGCTCAGACTATAGTAGAGTATGATAGCAATAGTAAATTAGCAATAAACATAAAAAATTCTTGGGAAAAAATAAAGGAGAGTGTATCATGAAGATAGTTTTAACTGCAAAAGGCGAAGATTGGTCTTGCAAAATGGATGAAAGATTTGGACGAGCGGAGATATTTGTCTGCTACAATGAGGAGACAAATGAATTGAGCTCTATTTCAAACATAGGTGTAGATACAATGGAACATGGTGCTGGGTTACAAACTGCACAAAAAGTTTTGGACTTAAGTCCAGATGTTATCATTACAGGAAATGGTGCAGGAAATAAGGCTCTTGCAATTTTACAAAAATCAAATGTTAAAGTATATATAGGTGCTGGGAATATGACTCTAAAAGAGGCTTATGAGGCTTACAAAAACAACAAATTACAACTACAATTTTAAGGATAAAAAATGAGATTAGTATTTCCAACAAATGAAAACGAAGGCTACCTAAGTAAAAGAGGAGCACACTTTGGAAAAGCAAAATTCTACACAATAGTAACAATCGAAAATGGAAAGATATTAGATGTTGAAGGCATTAAAAACGGAGGGCATGATAGTGGAGCTTGTTCTAATGCTGTTACAAACATCATGAGTTTAAAACCTGATGCTCTTATCGTTGGTGGTATTGGAGGTCGTCCTGCACAAGGATTTGCAGAAGCAGGACTTGATGTATACTTTGACCAAACAAGTCCAACAGTTCAAGATAGTTTGAAATTGTTTTTAAACAACAAGCTTGAAAAAAGTGCTGGTCAGGGAACTTGTAGTCATAACTAATGAATATAAATCTTAAACAAATCGCAACTATAAACTCCCCTTTTTGTAGACTAGAAAACATGCCAGTCCAACCAAAAGGGGCTAAAGATACCATAGCTATCATAGAATTTAAAAAAGAGTTTCAAGATGGACTTAAAGACTTAGATGGCTTTAGTCATGCTTATCTTATATATTATTTTCATAAGGTAGATGAGTACAAGCTTCAAGTAGTGCCATTTAACGACAAAACAAATACTCAAAGAGGAGTTTTTTCAACAAGAACTCCAGTCCACCCAAACTCCATAGGACTCTCAGTAGTAGAGATAGTAAGCGTCACAAAAAATATAGTTACTATAAAAGGAGTAGATATTTTAGATGGAACACCACTACTTGACATAAAACCCTACATAGAAAATTTCGATAAAATAGAAGGTAAAACCAAATCAGGATGGATGAAATCTACTAAAGAAGAAGTTTCTAAAAAGAGATCGGATGATAGATTTATCTAGCATATTTATCTTGGGACTATAATATATTAACTTGCTTGTAAATGTTTGGCTTCTTCTTTAAGTCTCTCAACAATCCAAACTTTAATAATGAGACCACTGCACAGAAACTTAAAAACTTAA
>Ga0256840_1003564_pt1 | contig 12447 bp, 9 predicted proteins | sample 355202metaG_FD_185969 | JGI IMG/M metagenome (GOLD analysis project Ga0256840, IMG submission 185969) | Hydrothermal vent microbial communities from Mid Atlantic Ridge, Atlantic Ocean - 355-202 | ecosystem: Environmental > Aquatic > Marine > Hydrothermal vents | place: Atlantic Ocean: Mid...
ACATCATCGACCTGCCCATCGGTAAGCCTTATCTACCCACGATTGAGAAACTAAAGTCACTCTCCGATACAGGCACAAAAATCTATTTCATCCAAGGCAATCGTGATTTTCTGCTTGGCAGAGCATTTATGCAACGCATCGGGGGTGAGTTATTAGCAGATGAAAAAGTGATAAATTTATATGGCACCCCAACCCTCATTATGCATGGCGACACACTCTGTACGGATGATAAAGGCTATCAACGTATGCGCTGGATATTTCGTTTAAAATTGGTACAGAAAATATATCTTGCAATGAGTCCTGAAAAACGTGCAAAAAAAGCAAATCAAGTTCGCAGTAAAACCAGTGAAACAACCAAGAAAAAGCCTACGCTGATTCTCGATGTAAACCAACAACAAGTTGAAACATCATGTAAAAGTGGGGGGGTGTGCTTTTTAATACATGGTCATACGCATAGACCCGCAGAACATGACTTTAACCTTGAAGGTAAGCAAGCAAAACGAATAGTGCTAGGCGATTGGCGTGATAAGGCGTGTTATCTTAGAGTGAGTAGTTCTGATTTTGAGCTTATTTTTTAAGGAGAGACTGATTAAACCTAATAGGCTCTTTTCAAATAATACTGAATCTATCGTAGCTTGGTGCGCCGCGGTCATCAATATTGATTCAATTGTGCTTTCGAGTTCTTTTTAATATTCAATAATACAATGTGGCACTTTTATCCTGCTGTTCTATAGTCATAGGGTGAAGTTAAATTAATAAAGGAGAAAACATGAGTAGCTTACCTGAAATGCCCGATAAAGATGGAAACTTTGGTGAATACGGAGGTCAAATAATCCCGCCACCTTTGATTGAAATCATGGATCAAATCAATGATGCCTACGAAGAGATTCGTAATACAGTGGCTTTTCAAGATGAGTTGAATGATTTATATGCGAACTATGTGGGTCGGCCCAGCCCGATTTATCACGCTAAAAATCTCAGTAAAAAAGTGGGTGGCGCACAAATTTATTTAAAGCGTGAAGATTTAAACCACACAGGCGCGCATAAAATCAATCACTGTATCGGTGAAGCATTGCTGGCGAAACATATGGGTAAAACCAAGGTGCTGGCAGAAACTGGCGCAGGACAACATGGTGTTGCATTGGCAACGGCTTGTGCATTAGTGGGAATTGATTGTGAAATTCACATGGGTGAAATAGACATTAAAAAAGAACACCCAAATGTCACTAAAATGAAAATTCTAGGTTGTAAAATCGTGTCAGTAGACCGTGGCACAAAAACACTAAAAGATGCTGTAGACAGCGCCTTTGAAGAATATTTAAAAGACCCTGTAAGCACGATATATGCGATTGGCTCAGTGGTTGGTCCGCACCCATTCCCTAAAATGGTGCGTGATTTTCAAAGTGTGGTAGGCAAAGAGGCTCGTGCACAATTTTTAGATAGCCATGGAAAGCTACCTGATATTGTGATGGCATGTGTAGGCGGTGGCTCAAATGCCATTGGCTTGTTTACGGAGTTTTTACCCGATGATGATGTCGAGCTAGTCGGTGTAGAACCCGCAGGAAAAGGCTTGGATACACCCGATCACGCGGCAACGCTCACATTAGGAACTAAGGGAGCGATACACGGCTTCAAATGCTACAACCTGCAAGATAATGAAGGTAATCCATTACCTGTTTACTCAATTGCATCAGGCTTAGATTACCCTGGCGTTGGTCCACAACATTGCTTGTTAAAAGATTTAGGGCGAGTGCGTTATGAAAGTGTCGATGACAAAGAATGTCTCGATGCCTTTATGGAGTTGTCACGCGTTGAAGGGATTATCCCAGCATTAGAAAGTGCGCATGCGGTTGCATACGCGATGAAAATTGCAGGCGATATGGACAGTGATAAAACGATATTGATCAATCTATCAGGCCGTGGCGATAAAGATGCTGATTTTGTGGCAGATACATTGTCGCTGTAGATTGATAAAATCTTCCAAATACTCGCCCCCTCTTATTATCATGTAAAAGTGGGGGGGGTGTGGATTGATTAGTATATACAACCTGAATCAGTGACTTCACTACGGCACAGTACGCAAGCTATTGATTCATCACGAGTTTAAAAAATACCCGCTTAACCTATGGGTGAAGCTAAGATTTTTTCAAATCTCGTGCTGAACCAACATCTTACGCCCTGTTATCCGTATTGAAGTCACGGTTTCAGGTACAACTAATCAAAATTTCCCAGCCTAAGCTGGGACTCTAGAGTTCTCACTAGGCGAAGAAATCTCTTGTAAGAGGTTTATAACGTCTAAAGCAAAAATAACTTGCCAGCAATAATCATAAGTGAAATTCCCAGTACAATGCGCACCAGTTTCTCACCTTTTTGAATCGCCATTCTCACGGCAAACCAAGTACCAAACATCATGCCGATGGAGAGCGCAACTGCGGCAAACCAGTCAACATTGCCCGTCCAAATAAACATGATAACGGCAGGCACGGTAAACACCATGACAATAAAAACTTTGTGCATATTAATTTTGATTAAATCCATATTGTACAAATGCAATAGCACTGACATGATGACAAAGCCAACGCCTGCTTGAATGAATCCACCGTAAAAACCAACGGCAAACATTACAGGCCATGAGAGCCAGCCTTTCCATTTATGGTTTTTAGCATGTTCGACAAGTTCTGCTTTGGGAAACATTAATGTGATAATAATAAGCACCATCACCACGGCAAGTATTTTGGTGAACAGTGCGTCATCAATTTTTACGGCATAAAATGCGCCTAAGATTCCACCCGGTAATGTCATAAGTGAGAGTTTTAAACTCATAGGGAAATCTGAGTGCTTTTGCTTCTTAAAAGCAGCAACAGCGGAAAGGGCTTCGACTTGAATAGCGATGCGATTTGAACCGTTGGCAACGGTTGCATCATAGCCTAAGAAGATCATTAAAGGAATTGTGAGAGCAGAGCCACCGCCTGCGAGTACATTGAGAAACCCTGCAACTGCACCAACAACAGCGAGAATGATAAAGGTTATTGGATCAGAAAAGCTCATCCAGATATAAGGGAATGGAGCTTTGTATAAATTCTAGCAGGCGTTAAAAAAGCTAACGAGCTATCATTCAAAAGTGGGGGGGTGTGAATCATATATTTAGTATTATAGATAACATTATCCATCTTTTCCTTCTCATCGAAAAAGATTAGGACTCCTGAAGAGAAGCATTAGCCACAACACAAATAACGGCTAAGGGAGTGTGGTACTTTTTAAATGCCGCCCAACTGCAATCCAAGCACCAATAATTCCCAGCAAGCTACTAGCGAGTAAAATATACAATGTCATTTTAAAACCCAAGCCGCCAATTTGGAAACTGCTTCCATAGAGCCGAGCAAGCTCTTCGACGGCGGGGACTAAGGAATATAAGGCGAGATGGACGATAACTAAACTTAAAATTCCACCAAATAATCCATACCAAATCCCGCTATAAATAAATGGTCGCCGAATGTATGAAGCCGTAGCACCAATCAGTTTTGCCACATCAATTTCTTCTTTGCGACTTTCTACATTGAGCTTGATGGTATTGCCGATAACCAATAATACGGTCAAACCTAAGAGTAATGAGATCAGCATAATGGCGCGTTCGGCAATGCGTAAAATGCCACGTAAGCGTTGCACCCATTCAATATCCATTTGGACTAAATCAATTTCAGGATAGCTTTCTAGTTTTCTGGCGAGCTTTGTCATATCTAACTCAGGCTCACCAAATAAATCCATATGTGGTGTGACCACTAGTACGTGTGGTAGTGGGTTTTCATCCAGCGTTTCTAGGGTTTCGGCAAAACCTGTGATTTTACGAAAATCTTCTAAGGCTTCGCTTTTTGGTACCATCACAACCTTATCAACTTCGGCTAATTCTTGTAATAATTCACCACGGTCGCGCGCTTGTTGTTCAGTAATATCTTGTTTGATAAACAGCGAAATAGTGGGTACTTCGCGCTTGTCATCAGTGAGTGTTTTTAAATTCTGCAACAATAAATAAAGGCTGGCAGGCAAGGATAGCGCAATGGCAATCGCCGCCAGCGTAATCCACGTGGATAATTGTGATTGCCATAAATGTGATAGGCTAAAGTTGATCGCTTCTTTGTGATGACTAAGAAGCACTCTGCTAGGTGAATTGGAAGGGCGGTAAGTAGAGGCCATTAGCGTTTCACTTTACGCAGTACGATGATGCGTTTTTTCATGTCTTTGATTAGTGCGTGATCGTGGCTGGCAATAAGCACAGTTGAGCCGTATTCATTAAACTGTTTGAACGTGTGCATAATATCGAGCGCCAAATCTGGGTCGAGATTTCCTGTTGGCTCGTCGGCCAAAATGATGGAGGGTTTATTCACCACGGCGCGAGCGATGCCTACGCGTTGTTTTTCACCTGCAGAAAGCATTTGTGGATATTCTTTTTCTTTTTTAAGCAGGTCAACTTTATCTAAAGCAGCGCGTACGCGGCGCTTAATATCATGTGGGCGCATGCCTTCTATTTTTAAGGGTAAGGCGATATTATCAAATACGTTTCTATCTTTTAATAAATGGTGATCTTGAAAAATCACGCCAATATTGCGTCGAAATGCTGGTATTTTTCGTTTATTAATAGACTGAGTGTTTTGCCCTGCGATGGTTACAATCCCATCCGAAGGTGAATCAAGCAGGGCGATGAGTTTAAGCAAGGTGCTTTTACCTGCACCAGAGTGTCCAGTGAGAAAAGCCATTTCTCCCTGCTGCAGTGATAGATTAACGTTGTACAGCGCCAATTGCCCAGTAGGATATTGTTTGCTGACTGCTTTGAATTCAATCATTATTTGTTTTTTATTTGTGTGTTCTTAGCCGAAAAATAGCTGAAAAAAACTAGCCCCAAGCAATATAGTTTACTCGTTTTAAGTTGTAACGCAAACCTTCTACCCTGTAAAAGTGGGGGGGTGTGCTTTTAGGATATTTATTAGACTATAATTAAGGAAGCTCTAAATAACCTCGCAGAATTCAGCTAGGTTATTCAGAGCTTCCTTAAGGTTCATGTTTAAAAGGATTCAGAATGTTTAAGCGTATAGTGAGTTTAATAATTTTATTTTCTACGGTGTTTTCTCTAGTATTTGCTACAGGCGCATCAGCAGAGATAGCAAAAAAAGAAGGCGGTTACTTTGGCGCAAAAACAGCTACGCATCCCGCTTGGTTTAAAGAAAGTTTTCTTGATTTAGAAGAAGATATTGCCGATGCCACCAGCAATAATAAACGCTTGGTTGTTTATTTTTGGCAGCCTGGTTGTCCGTATTGTAGCCAGCTTTGGGAAGATAATTTTTCACAGAAAAAAATAGAGGATTATTTCCGAAAAAACTTTGAGATTGTTGCTTTAAATATGTGGGGCGATAGAGAAGTAGTCAGTGTGGGTGGTAATGATTACACCGAAAAATCTTTTGCCGAAGCTTTGGGGATAAAGTACACGCCAACACTGTTATTTTTTGATGAGAATAAAAAAGTTGTGCATCAGTTAAATGGTTATATCCCACCCGAGGACTTTCAGCGCAGCATGAATTTTGTTTCAGGTAAACATGAAACAAAACAAAGTTTTGGCGCTTTTTCTGCAGAGCAAATGGAGGCAGATTCGAAAAGCAAAGATGGCAAGTTACATGCAGAAGACTTTTTCATGTCGGCAACTCATGATTTAAATCGAAGTGAGAAAAAGAGTGAAGACTATTTGGCGGTTTTCTTTGAAGGAAAAAATTGTAAAAACTGTGACTTATTGCACGAAAAAACATTGCAAGATAAAACCACTAGAAACCTCATCAAACAATTTAGTTCAATACAATTAGATCGTTTTGCAGAAACGAAAATAATCACGCCTGCAGGGAAAACCTCTACGGTAAAAGAATGGGCAAACCAGCTGGGTATTTCCTATTTACCAGCGATGGTGTTTTTTGATCAAACAGGTAAAGAAGTGATGCGGATTGATGCCCAAATGCGTACCTTCCATATCCAATCCGTTTTTGATTACGTATTAACTGGCGCGTATAAAACCGAGCTTAACTTTCAGCGATATATTTCTGCGCGAGCGGATAAAATCCGTGAGGGTGGAACAGATGTTGATATTTTTGCTTATTGAAACAGTCGAAAACCCTCTGTATAAAATGAGAAAAATACACTAGTCAGATTGGGTAATGAATAAATATGCCAATTGTGCTATAAATAAGATGCATTTTAATAATAACCATAATACTTACATAGTAACTATTTAAAGAATGCAATGAATGCGCACGAAGTTTAACCCTTTAAAAGATTTGTAATCAATCTAATCGATGAAACTTGAGGGTGTACTTCTAAATAAGGAAACTTTCGAGAGGCAGTATAAAAGTGGTACAGGATAATCCTGAAAATCCGCCCAAATCTTCCCCTTCTTTTATAGAGGAAGCAGATGCTGATCTGGTAGAACACCAGTTAGCACAGATATTGGCTAGCCCGCAGTTTAAGTCCGCCAAGCAGATGAAAAACTTCCTTCAATTTATTGTGCGTAAAGCACTTGCGGGTAAAGGTGAGGTATTAAAGCAATATATCATTGCTGTAGAAGCGCTGGGCTATCCCGTTGATTTTGATTCAGACACCAATCCCGTTGTGCGTATAAAAGCGGGGCGGGTACGCGAGCGATTAACAAAATATTATGAGAATGAGGGTAAAAATGATGCGTTAATCATTACTATACCCAAAGGAAGCTATACCCCATTTTTTGAAAAAAAAGCACGTACACAAAAACCTTTTCAAGTAAAAGATGGTTATTCAATTCCTCCTAAGCTCGCTGTGCTGTGCTATTCAGATGAAACTCAAAATAATGAAAGTAATCGTCTTCTATTCCAAGTAACTGATACTATGGCTATGGAATTGAGTCATTTCTTATTTGTCAGTCTTGTAGTATCTATCCCTCATGCGGATAAAAAAATGGCACGCAATGCTTCCATCGATATTTATGAAAGGTATCAAGCTGATTATATGTTGATATTTTATATTCATCAATTACCAGAGCAACGCCATAAGTTATTAGTTCGTTTAATGAATGTAACAGATGAAACTGTTTTATGGTCGGCAAGTTATGAGCTAAAAGATGATGAACCTTTTGATGAGCAACATGCCATTATTGCAAATATTACAGCAGTCGTTGCTGATATTCAGCAAGGTGTTTTGCAATATCATTGGGCAAGAAAATTATTAGAAGATGAGGAAACTATTCCTGATTATTATAAATCTCAAGCTTATTATCGTTATTATAATGATGATCTTAGTAGAGTCGCATTTAGCAAAGCAGTGAAAACCTGTAAAGTACAATTAGAAAAACACCCTAATGATATTTTAAGTTTATTGATCTATGCAGATTATTGTCGGCGTGATTATGTGTATGGATATAATACTATTGAATCGCCTCTACAAATTGGTAAAGAATACGCACAAAAAGCAATACATTTACAAGCCAATAGTCATGAGGCGCACTTTGTTTTGGGGCAGATATTGTTCTGTTTAAACGAACGCCAGCAATGTTTAAGTGAATTTAATTTAGCCAGAGATATTTATCAATACAATGCGGTGGTTGAATATGGAATAGGCTTTCATTTCTGTTTACTAGGTGAGTGGGAAAAAGGTTTAGAAATTGCTAATGAGGTTATGTCTCGCTCGCTCACTTATCCAAATTGGTTTAATTTAACACCATTCTTGTACGCCTACTTGCAAGAAGATTACGAAGAGGCATTATCATTTGCATTGAAAATTGATACGCCCCAAATACTTCACGCGCCTATGAGTCGATGTGTCTCTTATATTCAACTGGGGAAGAAAGAACAGGCAAAACAAGAGTTAAAAGAACTACTCATTCGTTATCCTGATTTTATGGATAATGGTAAGCAGGTTCTTAATCGTTTTTTTGGCTCAGAAGAAATTGCTGATAAACTTTGGGAAGGGATAGAAAAAGCATCAGCGGATTAGTTGGTTAAATTGTTATGTAAAGAGCATATAAAACTAGGGGGGTGTACTTTGGCAAGCTTAAAATAAGTGGACTGGATCAGTCTCTCCTTAAGTTGCCACCATAGGTTCCAGTTCAAACGCACTTTCCAGCTTTTCCTCAAAGCCTTGTTCTGTAATTAATTGCTTAAATAAATTAATGCAAGATTCGTGTGGAATAACACCATCGCCCATATCAATTTGGGCAAACTTTCTCAATACTTCTATTTGAAACAAAGCCTCTTCAACACCAGACGCAGACATGCTGTAACGCAGCTGTAAAAAATAAATGCGTATCATGGAATTAACTGATACGAGGTTGCGTCCGATGCTGGAGGCTAGGTAGTGTGGTTCGATAAGTGCTGAAAGCTCATCCCAATTTATTTCAGCTTCGATATCTTGAAGCTGTTTAAAGCGATATTTACTTTCTGTCAGTGCTTCTGACATGTGAGCCATAATTGTAGAACGTAGCATGTTGCACCTATTATTTTATTTTCGGTGTGCAAAGAATAAAATGATTAATGCCTATATCGTAGTTACAACTGGTTTGTTACCGTATCACTGATATTTGATTGTTATTCATCATCGCCTGCCAGTAAAGCCCCTGTAAACTCATAGGCATCAAATTCCTGCAGATCATCAATGGACTCGCCAACGCCAATAAAACGTACAGGAATTCCTACTTTTTCAGCAATCGCAAATAGAATTCCACCTTTTGCCGTGCCATCTAGCTTAGTAACGGTAATACCTGTTAATCCAAGTGCCTTATCAAATTCTTTGGCTTGTGCAAGTGCATTTTGACCAATACTGGCATCAACAATCAGCATTACTTCATGCGGCGCATCGGGATCGATTTTTTGCATGACACGTTTCACTTTCTTCAACTCTTCCATTAAATTGGTTTGCGTGTGTAAACGCCCAGCAGTGTCGGCAAGTAGCACATCAATATTTTTGGCTTTAGCAGATTCCATTGCATCGTAAATTACTGAGGCGCTATCAGCACCCGTGCCTTGTGCAATAACAGGAATATTATTACGCTCGCCCCATACTTGTAGTTGTTCAACTGCTGCTGCACGGAAAGTATCACCAGCAGCCAGCATGACCGACTTGCCTTCGCTTTGAAATTTTTTGGCAAGTTTGCCGATAGTGGTGGTTTTGCCTGCGCCATTAATGCCGACCAATAGTATTACCGCAGGTGAAATATCATCCACATACAATGGTTTTGAAACAGGGCGTAATATTTTTACCATTTCGGTATACATCGCTTCGGTTAATGCGTCGCCGTCGCTAAGTTCATCGCGCGATACGCGCTTGGTTAAATCACCGATTATACGCGTCGTTGCTTCCATGCCCACATCTGCCATTAGCAAGCGTGTTTCCAAATCTTCCAGTACATCTTCATCTATTTTCTTTTTGCCTAAAACAAGATCACCCATACCTTCTGTGATAGAGCTACCTGTTTTAGCTAAGCCAGAACGCAGGCGTTTGAATAAGCCTTCTTTTTTGGGTTTGGTGGCTCCTGCTTGTTGGATTTGTCCCTCTTCTTGTTGAATATCTTTATGAGGACTTTCTGAGATTTTAGCTTGGTATCCTTCCTCAGAGTTTTCTTGATTTTCTTTTTGAACTTCGGCTGGTTTTTCTTGCTCTATAGGTTGTTGTTCTAGCTGTTCAGACTGTTGCTCAAGCAAATCAGTCTCAGCATCTAACACAGGTTCTTCAACCGTATTAGTCTCTGATTCTTGTGGTTGATCTTTAGAGGTTTTTTTTTTCTTAAATAGTCTGAACATAGTTTATACTTACGTTAATTATTTTTAAGGGCTTAATTGTCAATTTTATGCGAAAAATGAAGCAACAAAATCAAAGTAGAAGTTTATCATCTGTTAAGCAAATCCGCGTTAGTTTTTTGATAACAGTTTTATCGATGTTTTTATCAGTGAATGTATTTGCAGATGAAGTAAAAGTTGAAAAAAATAAAAGCAACCCAGTACATGAAACTGTTTTAGAAAATGGCATGAAAATACTGGTAAAGCAAGACAAACGCGCGCCTATCGCGGTTATTCAAGTTTGGTATAACATAGGTACTAGCTATGAGCACGAAGGTATTACAGGTTTGTCTCATGCGCTGGAGCATATGATGTTCAAAGGCACAAAAGAGCACAAGTCGGGCGAATTTGAGAAAATGGTTTCTGCTATCGGCGCGCGCAATAATGCCTTTACCTCACAAGATTACACGGCATATTACGAAGTTCTGGCTGCTGATAAGTTAAAAGCAGCGATGGAAATTGAAGCTGATCGTATGCGTAATCTAGTTTTTGATCCTGAGGAATTTAAAAAAGAAATTGAAGTCATTAAAGAGGAGCGTCGTTGGCGTACAGATGATAAGCCAACGTCACTATTACGTGAGCAATTTAATGCGGTTGCTTTTTTAAATAGCCCATACCGCGCACCCGTGATCGGCTGGATGGTTGATTTAGAGGAAATGAAAGTTGAAGATGCATACGAGTGGTACAAAAAATGGTATACACCAAATAATGCAACACTAGTTGTTGTGGGTGATGTTGATCCAGAAAAAGTGGCAGCAATGGCTAAAAAATATTTTAGCGGTTACAAAAGCAATCCTCTGCCAGTAGTAAAACTCCGCACTGAGGTTGAACAAAAAGGTGTGCGCAATATTGTTTTAAAGCTGCCAGCCAAGCTAGCCAACTTACGCATGGGCTTTAAAACACCAGGGATGATTACAGCCAAGATTGGCAAAGTCGAGAAGTGGGAGCCGTACGCGCTAGAAGTATTAGCCAATATTTTAGACGGCGGTGATAGCGCACGTTTTGCCAAAAACCTAGTACGCGGTAAAGCTATCGCGGCAGGCGCAGGCGCAGGCTATTACGGCTACGGACGCTTACCTAATATGATGATCATCACAGGAACACCAGCCAAAGATGTAGAGACCAGCACACTGAAAAAAGCATTGTTGGATGAAATCGAAATACTTAAATCAGAATTGGTTAGCGAAGCAGAATTAAAGCGTGTTAAAGCACAAGTCATCGCAGGTGAAGTGTATGAGCGTGATTCGATTCAGCATATGGCAACTTTGATGGGCTCGCTCGAAGCGGTGGGGCTAGGGCACGGTTATATGGATGAATATGTGCCGGGAGTGCTAGCAGTAACGGCGCAACAAATTCAAGATGTGGCAAAAAAATATTTAATTGAAGAACATTTAACCGTAGGGGAATTGATCCCACTGCCGCTTAACGAAGATAAAAGCGAAGAAAATAATAAGAAAGGGGCAAAGTAATGAAGTATTTTATCAAAATAGCATTCGTAGCACTTGTTGTTATCACTAATCAATTTACTGCCGCCGCCCCTAAAATAGAACACTGGGTAACGGATGCTGGCTTACGTGTTTATTATGTGAATGTGCCAGAGCTTCCTATCTTAGATGCTCGCTTAACCTTTGCAGCGGGTAGTGCTTATGATGGTGATAAGGCAGGACTTTCAGGTATGCTCACAAGCATGTTTGATAAAGGTGCGGGAGGTTTGAATGCTGACCAAATCGCTGAAGCGTTTGAATCTGTCGGAGCCAATTTTTCATCAGGTGCTGCGCGCGATATGGCGTGGATTAGTCTGCGAACACTAACGATGGAAGAGCAAATGACATCGGCACTAGCAACATGGCAGAAAGTCATTGAGAAGCCAGATTTCCCTGATGCAGATTTTGAGCGTTTAAAAAAGCAGGCAATGGTTGGCTTGCAGGCTGAAAAACAAAATCCTGGTTCAATCGCCGATAAAGTGTTTTATAAAAATCTTTATGGTGATCATCCTTATGCGAGTCCGCAAAATGGAACAGAAGAAAGTATAGGCGCACTGAGTACTAAAGATTTAAAAGCATTCTTTAAACAATATTATGTGAATAAGAATGGGCAGTTAGCTTTGGTAGGTGCAATCGACAAAAAGCAGGCTATAGATATTGCGAATAAAATCTCTAAAGCTTTGTTAAGCGGAGAAAAAGGCGAAGGGGAAAGAGCAGCGGCAATTCCAGAGGTTAAGCCATTACTCGAAGCAAAAACAATTCATATTCCTTTTCCATCTTCACAAGCACATGTGATGATGGGGCAGCCAGGTGATAAGCGTGGTGACAAAGATTATTTTTCACTCTATCTAGGTAATCACGGTTTAGGTGGCAGTGGTTTTACTTCGCGTTTGGTGAAAGAAGTACGCGTAAAACGTGGCTTGTCGTACAGCGTTTATAGTTATTTTATCCCCATGCAAGAAAATGGTCCGTTTATGGTTGGGCTACAAACAAAACTCTCACAAACAGATGAAGCGATAAAAGTTGTGCGTGAAGAACTAGAAAAGTTTCAGAAAGAAGGCCCTTCAGAAGATGATTTAAAAGCATCAAAACTAAATATTGTTGGTGGTTTTCCATTACGTACCGCG
>Ga0256840_1003565_pt1 | contig 12445 bp, 18 predicted proteins | sample 355202metaG_FD_185969 | JGI IMG/M metagenome (GOLD analysis project Ga0256840, IMG submission 185969) | Hydrothermal vent microbial communities from Mid Atlantic Ridge, Atlantic Ocean - 355-202 | ecosystem: Environmental > Aquatic > Marine > Hydrothermal vents | place: Atlantic Ocean: Mid...
TACTTAGATTTCCAAGTAGTTGTTCGATATTTATTTTATTCTCTTTTTTATTCATATATGCATCCATTTTTTTCTGATCCTTTATCATAACTAATTTTTGGGACACAACATTTATTTTTAGTCCCAACGGCAGCAGGAGATTGTACTGCATATTTTTGTACACCGACTAAAAGATGGAGAGAGGGACTTGATGATGAGGGTGGAGTACAAATGGAGTATGTAACAAAACTTATGAAGAGTAGACCATTGCTTGATAGGTTACCTGATCAGACACTACTACGTGGTACACCTAGTAGTCGAAGTGGTATAGTAGCTACATTAGGAAATGGATATGCAATGATTTATAGTTCACAAGGAGTAAGCTTTACTATTACAATGGGAAAAGTATCTGGAACTGAAGTAAAAGCTTGGTGGTATAATCCAAGAAATGGGGTAAGTACACTAATTGGAGAGTTTTATAATAGTGGAAGGCATGTATTTAATCCTCCTGGTGCACCTACAAGTAATACTAGAGATGGTAACGATTGGATATTGGTACTTGATGATATAAATAGAGGTTTTTCTGTACCAGGAAGATAGATTAATAAATAGTGTATCGTTTACAGCTATTTTTGATGATTTAATGGTTATAACTTCTTTTGAATCTTAAAGGAGGTAACCCTTTGAATTGTCATATATGTAATAAACAAACAGAGTCTTTTTGTCATGAAAAAACTAGTATCATTTACTATCGCTGTAAATTATGTGAATATATTTGTAAATCTTCAGAATATTATCAAAACTTAGAAAGACAAAAAGAACGTTATGATTTACATCAAAATATTGAAGGTAATAGTGGATATAGAGCTTATTTTCAAAGATTTTTAGATTTTACATTGAATATAATATCTCCTGTAAATAGTGCACTTGATTTTGGTTGTGGTCGAACATCACTTTTAGCTAAGATGTTTGAGGAAAATGATATATCTTGTGACTATTATGATCCTATTTATTACCCAACACTTTTAAAAAAGCACTATAACCTTATTGTTTCTATTGAGGTTTTTGAACATTTAAATAATCCCAAAAAAACATTTGAAACTTTAATATCTATGTTAACTAATGGTGGTTATTTAGCCATTCAGACAGAGTTACATCCTAATAATGAAGAGGCATTTAAAGTATGGTACTATCATCAAGACCCCACACATATTGTATTTTTCACGAAAAAAAGTTTTGAGGTATTGGCTAAGATGTATGACTGTGAAGTCCTTGCATCAAATGAAAAGAATATAGTGATACTAAGAAAAAATGATTAAAAAAGTGTATATTCTTCTTTAATTGTTGTTAACACATCTTTATGAGCATTATAGATAAATGCATAGTTAAAAAGTGTATTTTTAAGAATATCTCTCACTTGTGCCTCATCTTCAAACCAATGGGGTCTGTCTATACCAGGAACTTTTGTCTTTGGTGGTGTAAGTACAATACCTTTTACCCATGTATTGGTTCTTTTTATGTATTCACGTGCTTCAACAATATCAGCTATATTATCAGTAAATATAGCTACTTGTTCACTTTGGCTAGAACGCTTTTTTTGTAGATGATTGTCTATAAACACAGGGGTAAAATGTTTACTATAATGTAAACGTTCTATATCGTAGGGTAAATTATTGGTATTGCAGAAGTGTATAACACGTAACAAATACTCTAAATGAAATGGAATGAGGTCTTTTTCCTGGTAGACATATCCACCTACTTTAAAAGTGGTTTTAAAGAGGGTATCAAAGACGGCATAGCCATCTACCTCACGTTCCAGTTTTTGTATATCTGGCTTTATGAGCTTCATAAGCTCTTTATCTGTACCTACATATAGTGTACCATCTGAATTTAGTATCTGTTCAAATGCTTTTCGCCAATCATTGGCAATGAAATGAATATTTGTTTTATGTGTAAGTAGCATTTTTAAAAAAGTTAATTCATGAGGTGAGAGTAAAAAAAACTGTGCTTCTTTTTTGATAATAACATAACGAATAAGTTTAAAAGCAGCCAGTTGTATATCTGACACTTTTATCCATGCTATTTCATCATCTTTTTTAATGATACTGTCATCATCATAGACAATGGCATACGCACCATTGGCTAAAGCTTGGTCTATCTCTTCTTGGTTTGATGAAAAAAATAAATCGCCATGTTCTACCTTAGACTGATAAACAGTTGCAGACTCAATAGCCTGTATCTGAGGTGTATTACTAAGTGTTCCCTCCGTGAGGTTTAATATATCTTCTATTTTCATATTAACCTATAGGTGTGCCAGCTGTCTTAGGCTTTTCTGGACGTATCATACAAAGACCATCTTCATCTTTTGCAGCCAAGAGCATTCCTTGACTGAGCATTCCCATGAGCTTTGCTGGTTTAAGATTGGCTACGACACAGACTTGTGTGTTTAGCATGTCATCAGTGGAGTACCACTCTTTAATACCTGCAACGACTTGTCTAGGCTCTACTTCTCCAACATCTACTTGTAGCAAAAGAAGTTTTTTACTTTTTGGAACCTCTTCCGCTTTTACAATGGTCCCTACTTTAAGTGAAGTTTGGAAAAATTGGTCTATACCGATGAGTGCTATACCTTCTGTTGCTTCTTCATTGAGCTTAGAAACTTTACTTTTTTTAGGTTCTGTTTTTGCATCAACTGGCTCTATTTGTGTAAGAAGGGGTTCTTCTATTCGAGGAAAGAGTGGGTCTATTTTCTCTAGCGTAAATGGAGCTAAAAGCTCTGTACCTTTCCCTAGTTTTAAAAAACTACTGTTATCTATAGTGAAGTGTAGGGCATTAGAAATTTCTGTACATACTCTGGGCATAACAGGATAAAGCATCACAGAGACTTTTGCCAATATGGCAGAGATGAGACCGTTGAGTGCCATTGCTTCCTCTTCTTTGCCATTTTTCATTAAGTTCCATGGCTCATATTTGTCTATGGCACGGTTAGCCACAGTAAGTGGTCTCCAAAGTTCTTCTAAGTAACGATGTATTTGCATTTCATAAAGAAGTGGCTCGAGTTTATTAAGTGAAGTATGTACTTCATCAAGTTCTGTTTGATAGTACTTGCTTACGTTACTAGAATCTACTTTCCCTTCAAAATATTTTCCACTCATACCTATGACACGGTTGAGTAAGTTACCAAGGTCATTACCAAGGTCAGAGTTAATACGGTCGATGAGTGCTTTTTGAGAAAAGTCACCATCTCCTCCGAAAGGTACTTCTCGAAGCATAAAGTAACGAAAGTTGTCTAGTCCATAGGCATCTGCTACTTCTCTAGGGTTAACAACATTACCTTTAGACTTAGACATCTTTTCCCCATCTCGTGTCCACCAACCATGTGCAGCGATATGTTTGGGTAAAGGAAGTCCAAGAGACATTAGGAATGCTGGCCAGTAGATAGCATGAAAACGTAATATATCTTTACCTATAAGTTGCACACGAGCAGGCCAGAAATCCATATTTTTATCATCTGTACCATAACCGAGTGCTGTTACGTAGTTCATAAGTGCATCTAACCATACATACATGACGTGTTTAGGGTCATTCATATCTGCAGGTAGTTTCACACCCCAGTCAAATGACGTTCTCGTAATAGATAAATCTTGAAGCCCGCCTTCAACAAAACGAATGACTTCATTTTTTTTACTTCTAGGCAAGATGCAATCAGGTGTATCTGCATACCATGCAAGTAGTTTGTCTTCATAAGCTGAGAGTTTAAAAAAGTAAGACTCTTCTTCGACGATACTTGTACTTTTCCCACATTCAGGACAAAATTCATCATCTACAAGTTGAATAGATGGAAAAAATGTTTCACAAGAGATACAGTAATGTCCTTTATAGGTATCTTTATAAATATCACCATTTTTATGCATGGTAGAAAAGGCTTTTTGTACACCTTTTTTGTGGTCTTCATCCGTTGTTCTTATGAACTTGTCATAAGAGATGTCAAAATCATCCCAAAGGTCTTTAAATGTTGTAGATATTTTATCGGCATAATCTTTGGAACTCTCACCTCTTTTTTTTGCTGCTTCTTCTATCTTCTGTCCATGTTCATCTGTACCTGTAAGAAAAAATGTTTCCATGCCAGCCAGTCGAGAGTAGCGAGCAAGTGTGTCTGCTATGATAGTGGTATAGGCGTGTCCGATGTGAGCAATATCATTAACATAGTAAATAGGGGTGGTAATATAGGCTTTTTCGCAAGACATAATGTTCCTTAAACAAATGAGTTTTTGGTTTTACTTTTTATGGTAAATTGTTTGGATGTATTTTAACTAAAAGATGCTGTATAGCGGTTAATGTAGTAAAATAACTTCTGATTGGTAATACTAAGGTAATATAGGGTAGATATAGTGTATGATAAAAACTAATTCAAGGGGATGTCATGGTAGCAACAACGAATATTAATCCTTCATTTCAGTATGGAACTAGAAAAAATATTTATAAAAGTGCATTGTCATCACTATATGATAAGAAGAAAATTTGGAATCAACTAAAAGTAGAGAGACATTTACGACAAAAAGAACAATCTTTAGAAAAAAGTAGATTTACATTTTATAAGAAGATTTATACCATAGATAATGAGAAGTACTACAAGGTAGTAGGACTAGATAATGACTATTATCTCAAAGTGGACAGTTTGGGTTATATCTCTTCTTCTCAGTTTGTAGTACAGCTTTGTCATTACACGGTTGACGGTATGAAATGTAAAAGAGCGTTATTGAAAATAGACAAAACAAAAGATGACATGTTGATTTCAGAAAGTACGTTAAAAATAGCATTTAAACCATGTAAACTTGAAAGTATAAGTTAAACTAGTATATAATTTTATATTAAATAGTATATAAGGAGTATTTTTTGTCAAATATTAGCGATGTTTTGCTTGATGCTAAAATTAATAATAAAACGTATATTGTAGATGACATTGAGTATTATAAAGCAGTGGGCATGAATAATCAGTACTATATTAAAGTCACTGACTATTATAAAGTCTCATTGTCTCAAAAATCAGTTGAACTTTATAGGCATAGTATATCTGGATTAGAAAAAGTAAAAGGTTATATAAAATCTATTGATTCTTCTGATATTCTCTTAATTGCTGCACCTTCTATTTCTAGTCATTTTAAAATGTTTGATTTAGAGAAAGTACCCTGTATTAGTTAGTGCATACTACGTATGTATAGTTTCTTCTCTTTTTTATTTTAATGTACTTTGTGTATATACTTCGATGTGCTGATGACACACTATATACAGGTATAACGACAGACTTAGAACGGAGAGTTGAGGAGCATAATTCTTCAGTAAAAGGTGCTAAATACACCTGTAGTAGAAGGCCAGTAACGTTAGTTTATTCTGAAAATCATGAAGATAGAAGCAGGGCATCAAAAAGAGAATACGAAATAAAAAAGAAAATGACAAGAACGATGAAATTGAAACTTATAGACACACAGGGTTAAAACTCAAACCCACCACCTTTACCTTTACTCATGCTGTCATACACTGCTTTGATATAACTGTCACGTATCACACAGTCCAATAGTTTTTCACACTTTAAACAAGAGTTTACTTGATGCTTCTCTTGACATTCTTCAAGTGCTACTTTTTTTTGGACTAAAAGAATTTGCCATTCGTCAAGGGAGGTTTCTGACATTAATTTGGCATCTTATAGTATGTTTTAAGTGCACCAATCTCATAGTTAGAGCCAAAGAAACAAGGGCTTGTATCATGAGGGTGTGAAGGAATAAGTTCCATAAGTCTCAACCCCTTATCATTGATGGCTTGTCCACCAGCTTGTTCATACATAAATGCAAAAGGAATCACTTCAAAAAGTTGTCTAAGTTTTCCATTAGGTTTATCTGTGGTACCAGGATAAGAGAACATACCGCCACCTTTGAGTAGTATCTGGTGTAGATCTGGAACCATTCCTCCTGAGTATCTAAGTCTATACCCCTCTGAAAAGAGTGAGTCAATATATTTTTTATGAACCTCAGTCCAATTTTGTTGTGTTCCCCCTGGTGCATTGAGTTTACCTTTTTCGCCTAAAGTGATAGTGCCTATTTCTTTAAAGGTATTTCCTACAGCTCTATAAAGTATAGGTTTTTGTTTATGCTCGGTAATGACAAGTTCAATTCTTGGTCCATACACTACATACGCAGAAGCCACAAGGTTCTCGCCTTTTAACTCACCGTTATAGATGCCAAAAATGGATCCTACTGAAAGGTTTACATCCACTAGGCTAGAACCATCCAGTGGGTCATAGCAGACAGTATAGATACCAGAATCATTAAGTTCAAGTACACCTTCTTTCTCTTCACTCACTAGGTTTTTTACTACTGCCACAGATGCAAAGGCTTTTTCTATAATAATATCTGACTGTACATCGAGTTTAAGTTGGTCTTCACCTGAAGAGTTTTCAGAATCACTGTATCCTAAGTCTGAAGTTTTGATGGCATTGTCTATCTCAAATGCTATAGTTTTAATGGTTTCAAATATGGTATTCACTGGTATCCTTTTTATATAGTTATTGCATGGGTATCTATCCATGCAATAATTTGAGTACTATTATTTAAATCAAGTACTGTAATATGTTTTGGTATTGTATAGTCATTCACATTAATACTTTCATCAATTGCAATAGCTTCTGAATATGAGAAATAAGATTCATCTATAATGTTTCTAAATATAGCAATGCGAGGTAAAGGTAATGTCTTAAGACCTTCAACAAGTAATATGTCAAAATCATCAATCATACGTACAAGTTCATTTAATGTTTTTTCACGTTGTGAAAAGTAGGTTGTTCTTGTAGGTGAAGTCACTACAACTTCAGCCCCAGTTTGTGTAAACTTATGGCTGTCTTTGCCTTCTACATCAAACTGTGCTTTATCTTTTGGGTCATTTTTAATGATAGCCACTTTTTTACTTTGTATTAAAACCTTGGCTATTTTTTCTACCAATGAAGTTTTACCACTTCCTGATGGACCTGTAAATGCAACTGCAACTCTTTTATTCACGCTTAGCCTTTTATAATACTTATGCTGATTATACATGAAAGTTTATTGAAAGTATGTTAAAATCATTTCAATTAACAGGAGAATGTTGTGATGAAAATAGGCTTATTATTTCTTATGATATTTCTTAGTTTAGGGTGTAGTTCTAAAAATGAAAAAACTTTTATGAAAGTCTATACAGAGAGTAAAGTGATAAGTAAGAAGTTACAAAAAACAGAAAAAATCCAACTGTATGACCCCCAACAAGGTACAACTAAAGTACTTCTTACCTCTACCTATATTTCTAAAAAACAAATCTCAAAAAAAATAAAAACTGATGAAAAGTTTATAATTGGCTTGTACATTGATGACAATGAAACAGAAGATGTACATTTAGAAAGTTTTTCTTTACGTCTTAATGGAAAAGCACCTAAAAGTATAAAAACTTTAAAAGAAAATAATACATTATTAAAAAATATCCCGTTTGTTTTTCCTTGGACGCAATTTTATATTGTTCATTTTCCTCATACACCCCAGAAAAGTATGAAGTTTACAATATATCATGGGTTTTATGGAAAAGGTGAAGCAGACTTTGCTAAAGTCGCAAAGTTTGTGCTACATAAAAAAGCGTATTAGAGTATTTTACTTTCTAAACTTGTCTGTTTTATATGGTGTTGCTAGGCTCTTCAAAAGAGGAAATATACGTGTGCTTACGCCTAATTTATTTAAATAAATAACATAATTGGCTAATACTTTTTTACCATATTCTCTCGCTTCTACATTTTCCATGGTTTCCATACTCATATAAGGCTCATAAGCTCCTTTTCTAAAGTGCTTACGGTTTGTTATATGTCTTTTGGTAAATCCTATGCCCCCGTTATATGCATAGGCGACAAAAAGAGGATGGTGCAAATATTTATTAAGATAGTTTAGATGATAGTCTGCATACTCTATAGCCTTATAAGGGTTAAACATATCATCTAAGTCTATTTTTTGTCTTTTACGTTTAGCAATATCTTTAATGAGAAATGGCATAAACTGCATCATACCTAAAGCAAATGAACGTGAGACTGAAGCAGGGACAAAACGACTCTCTTGTCGTGCCAATGCATAAATAAGTGCTTGTCTTTGCGGGCTCATCTTTTTCATCACATTTCTATAGGGCATAGGAAAATATGACTTTTTGTGTCCACTTGCTTTTGCTTTAAGAAAGGTATATATACCTATAGATTCTTGCGAGGCATATTTACTTGCAAGATGATCAATGCTGCTATTTGAAGAGCGTTTCATTTTTTCTTTTACTTTAGCCCAGTCTATGGGGTCTTTTATATTAAAACCAGAGACTCTTTTTCTACGTATTTGTTGTGTAATGGTTTTTGGATATGAACCTTTTACTGTATCTGCTGCCATCAGTGTATACATGTTAGGGTGGTAACTTTTTCTTAGTTCTGTAAGGTATTTAAGGTTTTTTGTCGTTAAATAAAGCCAAAAAAGTGCTTTGTCCTTCTCATGTCTTTTGATATAGTTTCTTTTGGCTACTTCAAAGTATTTTGCTGCAAGATGCTTATTTTTTTTCTTTAGAAGGGCAAGACCTTGTTTAAAATGTTTATTGGCAACACTTCTTCTTTTCCAAATACTATCAGGCGTGATATCTCTTGATTTTTTAATTTTAGGTGCATTAAAACCTGTTCTTTGTTTGTAGGCGACACGAAGTTTTTTATTTAGATGATTGGCTTCTTGAATAATATTTTTAGCTTCGGTACTTGTCGTACTGCTTTGCGATAATAAACGCCAAATATAATAGTCTTTCTCTACACTTTTTGGCATGTTGTGTACCTGCCAGTAGGTAAATCTTTTGGCCTCAAGTGGACTTAGTATTAAAAAAATGAGTGTTATAAGTATAAATCGAAACAAATATTCTCACTTATGCAAAGAGTACATTACGTATAATAATGTCAATAAACTGTAAACCAAAAATGATCACCAATGGAGACAAGTCTATACCACCCATAACCACAAAAGGAAACTTGTTACGAATAAAAGAAAAGACAGGTTCTGTGAGTCGGTGTAGTGCCTGAACAATAGGGTTGTTAGGGTCAGGACGTACAAAGCTTAAAAATGAAGCAATAATGACAATCCAAATATAAAGTGATCCGATGGTTCTTATGAGTCCGTATAGTTCTGATATCATGAGGCAATCTCCAATAAATATGATTTGATAAGTGGATAAATATCACTTAATTTTGGGCCATGTTCGGCACCTGTGAGTAAAAGTCTAAGAGCTTTGATGAGATTCTCTTCTTCAAGGTCAGATTTTAACATGATGTAGTTTTTAAATGCATTAAAGTCATCTATCATAGGCGCATTAAAAATAATATCTTGCATTATTTTCATCTCTTCTTTCCATGTACCTTCAAAGACTTTAGCTGCAAAGACAGGGCGTATTTTAAGAGCTAGTTCATTAATGGTACTGGCTTCGTCTAGGTAGAGTTTTGCTAATTTACCTACATCTGCATCTGCAAAACCAAAAAGAGTGGAGAGCTGTTTGTCATCCATACGTCTAAGATGTTCACGATTGATAAAACGTAGTTTATCTATATCAAATTTGGATGTGGTTTGAGAGAGGTTCTCAAGCTTAAACCATGCTATAGCTTCAGGAAGTGTAAATATCTCGTTAGGAACATGCTTATTACCCAAGAGTAAAAGGTAGTTGATTATAGCATCAGGAATGTAACCCTGTTCAAACATCCATTTTACAGAATATGTATCACTCAATGCAGGTAAATGAGCATAACTTGTTTCAACATCATAACCTAAGAGGTTTTGAATGTGTATTTGTCTAGGTGTATGTTTTAAATGTTCTTCATCTCGTATAACCATAGTCACACCAGAGAGCATGTCATCACAAGCTGTAGCAAAGTTGGCTGTAGGTGTACCGTCTGCACGTAAAATAATAAAGGCATCTAATTCATCAGGACTAGTACTAATGTCTCCTTGTAAAAGGTCATGAAATACAATGGTAACTTTTGGTTTTTTAAGCCTCAGTACAAAAGGTGTAGCAGATTCTTTCAGTTTTGCATGTTCTGTTTTGTCTTTATTCTCACAACATCCCAGGCAAGCGTTATTTGCTTCAGTCAACTCAGGCGAACAGGTACATACAAATGCTTTGCCTTCTTCTAAAAGTTTGACCGCAAGCGTTTGATGAATACGTAAATGTTCACTCTGATGAAAGACTGACTCATGAGAAAGTGCAAATTTTTCTAAAATCTGTATGATTTCAGTATCTTTACCTTCTCTATCTTCTTGGCTCTCTTTTATGTCAGCATCTTCTATGCGTACAAGAAAACTCTCTTCTTTTTGTTGGGCTACTAGAAAGTTGATGATAGCTACACGTAGGGTACCTATGTGCATATCTCCCGTAGGAGAAGGGCCAAATCTTAGCATGTATGTAGCTCCAAAAGGTCTTACCCAAAATATATGGAGAGTATTATAGGGTTTTTTACTGAAAAGTAAGCCCAAAAGAGTAGAAAATTTATAAGTTAAAATCACTCATAACTTTGCTATGCTTCATCAGATTAAATGGAATTAAAAGGATAGATACATGTACTATCATCGTCTCACAGTTTCATACAAAGGCACACACTACTATGGCTGGCAAGACATAGGTGAGGGCGAAAAAAACCAGATTATTGAAAAAGTGACGATAGAAAGAAGCATCCAAAAAGTACTACAACGCATCTGCAAGTCCCCAAACTGCACCATAGCTACTGCCAGTAGAACAGACGCAGGCGTGCATGCACTAGGGCAGGTGATAAAAGTGAGTATACCTCTAGCCATAGACTCTAAAAAAATCCTACTAGGCATGAACTCACTCTTAGCTGATGACATACGCATCTTACACTGCAAACCCTCCACAAAAACCTTCAACCCAAACAAAGACAGTAAAAGTAAGGAGTACCACTACTCCTTCTGCACCAACACCATCCATAACCCTATGCTCAACGACTCCGTTGCACACATAACTTCAGAAAAACCTCTTGACATAGCACTCATGCAAGAAGCCTGCAAACTCTTCGTAGGAGAACATGACTTCTATAGCTTTGCAAAACGAGATACATCTATGCACTCAACCATGAGGACTATTGTAAGTTGTGCGCTGGTACAACAGCCTACTATGTTCGGTACTGAGTTTTATAGTATCAAGATAATTGGAGAGGGGTTTTTACGCTATATGGTTCGGTATATGGTAGGGGCTTTGTTTGCCTTGGGTAAGGGCGAGATAGAGCTGAGTGACATTGTTGATGCATTGGCACATCGTAATGAGGAGAAGCTTTCTGCTAGGGCTAAGGCTAGGGGGTTGTGTTTGATTGAGGTTTCATATTAACATAAATTGACACCCTTAAATGACATAGCACAATTAAAGTTCTATTAATGGGAACTTAGTTACAATGTATGTATGCGAATCATATCAAAGAAGACACTAAAAGATTTTTATGAACAATCTAAATACAGTGATAGTAAAAGTGCTTTAGAAGCTTGGCATAAAGAAGTCCTGAAACTTGAGTGGAACAATCCAAATCAAATCAAAGAGATGTACCGAAGTGCGAGTATCATCGGAGATGAAAAAGTTGTTTTTAACATTGCAGGCAATAAATATAGATTGATAGTAAGCATAAATTATGATGCACACATTGTCTTTATAAAATTTATTGGTACGCATAAACAATATGACAAAGTCAATATAAAGGAGCTATAAGATGAATATAAAACCTATTAAAAATGAGCAGGACTATACCTACACGCTTGGCAAAATAGAGAGTTTAATGTCTGCTAAACCAAACACGCCTAAAATGGATGAACTAGAAGTACTCACCACTCTAGTAGAAGCGTATGAAGAGCAGTTTTACAGAATAGACGCTCCAGACCCCATAGAAGCCATAAAATTTCGCATGGAACAAGAGGGTTTAAAACAAAAAGACTTAGTTGCTATAGTGGGAAGTAAATCGAGAGTTTCTGAGGTTTTAAATAGAAAAAGAAAATTAACTATTGATATGATAAGAAATCTACATAAGCAATTAGATATACCAATTGAGAGTCTTTTTTTAGATTATAAGCTCAATGGTGTTTGACATTATAGAAAAAAAACTAAAAAGAGCTTCAAAAGAGTTGTTTTTAGAAGCTTTGAGTAAAGTACCTAGTGTTGAGCCTGATGAGAGGGATATATTCTAAGATGTATGAAGTAAAAGGGACTACATTTGGTTTATAAAAGTAGCCTGTCACCATTATTCCATCAACATCAGAGGCAATGTCAAAAACCCAAAGCTTATAGAGACTTGTAAGTACTACCAGATAAACTTTGATGACGAACAGTATCATAGTGCCATCTATGATGTGACTAAGACCTTGGAGATTTTGAATAGGATGGAGTGTAGGGTTATATA
>Ga0256840_1003566_pt1 | contig 12445 bp, 6 predicted proteins | sample 355202metaG_FD_185969 | JGI IMG/M metagenome (GOLD analysis project Ga0256840, IMG submission 185969) | Hydrothermal vent microbial communities from Mid Atlantic Ridge, Atlantic Ocean - 355-202 | ecosystem: Environmental > Aquatic > Marine > Hydrothermal vents | place: Atlantic Ocean: Mid...
ACATTCTTGAGCGTTGTGTTATTTTATTGTTTTTATGATTACTTAAATGCAGGAATACCTGTTACATCCATACCAGTAATTAACAAATGAATATCGTGAGTACCTTCGTAAGTAACAACACTTTCTAAATTCATCATATGACGCATTATAGAGTATTCGCCTGTAATACCCATTCCGCCTAACATTTGTCTTGCTTCACGAGCTATTTTTAATGCCATATCTACATTGTTTCTTTTTGCCATAGATATTTGTGCTGTTGTTGCTTTACCTTCATTACGCAAAGTACCTAAGCGCCAAGTTAAAAATTGTGCTTTTGTTATTTCGGTAATCATTTCGGCTAATTTTTTTTGTTGTAATTGAAATGATGCAATTGGTTTATCAAACTGAATTCTTTCTTTTGAATAACGCAAAGCGGTATCATAACAATCCATTGCGGCACCAATTGCGCCCCAAGCGATACCGTAACGTGCTGAGTCAAGACAACCAAGTGGCGCGCCTAAACCAGATTTATTAGGTAATAAATTTTCTTTCGGAACTTTTACGTTATCAAAAATTAACTCACCTGTTGCACTTGCTCTTAAAGACCATTTATTATGTGTAGTTGGTGTAGAAAAACCTTCCATACCACGTTCTACAACTAAACCATGAATTCTTCCTTCTTCGTTTTTTGCCCAAACTACAGCAACATCAGCAAAAGGCGCATTTGAAATCCACATTTTTGCTCCATTAAGTAAATAATGATCGCCCATATCTTTATAATTGGTAACCATTCCACTAGGGTTTGAACCGTAATCTGGTTCGGTTAAACCAAAACATCCAATCCATTCTCCTGAAGCTAATTTTGGCAAATATTTGTTGCGTTGTTCTTCATTACCATAGGCGTAAATTGGATACATAACTAATGAAGTTTGTACCGATGCCGTAGAACGCACTCCAGAATCACCACGTTCTAATTCTTGCATTATTAAACCGTAACTCATTTGATCTAAACCCATTCCGCCATATTGTTCTGGAATATAAGAACCAAAGGCGCCTATTTCTGCTAAACCAGGTACAATTTGATGAGGAAATTCTGCCTTTTGACATGCTTCTTCGATAATTGGTGAAACATCTCTTTTTATCCATTCACGAGCCGAATCACGAATTAGTTTGTGTTCTTCGGTAAGTAAATCGTCTAAGTTATAATAATCTGGTGCTTGAAATAAATCTTGTGCCATTTGTGTTTTTTTAAATTTGGCTCAAATTTACGAATATTTCTTAATTAAGAAAACTACATTTAAACTAATATTTTTCACAACGCCTTACATCTATTTATAATGCTTACATAACTAAATCTAAAAATTCTGCTTTCTTATCCTTTGATAAGGATACAATATTATCGTTATCCATTACAATGTAACCGCCATCTTTTTTAATAAATTCTTTTATGTAACTAAGGTTAATAATAAATGATCTGTGTGGCTTGTAAAAAACTGGCTGACTTTTAAAAAGTTCATGGAAATGTTTTAATGGCTTACTTACCAACAAGTTATTATGAGTTGTGGTAGCAATTTTTGTATACATCCCATCAGCTTCAAGTGTTATAATATCTTTAAAATTTACAAATTTAATACCATGAGCAAAAGGCAATGCTATTTTAGTAAAGTTCGTACTTGACAAGCTTCTTTTTAATTCTTCTAAACGAACATTAATTTGTGATTTACCTATTAGTTCAACTGCTTTTTCTACAGCTTCTTTAACTTGTGTTGGTGTTACTGGTTTTAAAATATAATCTATTGCTGCTAATTGAAAGGCTTGAATTGCATATTCGCTATAAGCTGTTGTAAAAATAATTTCAAAGTTAATTACTTCTTTATCTAAAAAATCTAATATTTCTAAACCTGAATGCTCTGGCATTTCAATATCTAAAAACACAATATTTGGTCTTTCTTTTTTAATTAATGCTACTCCATCAAGTAAATTTTCGGCTTGAAATATTTCTGTAATTTTAGGACAATTTTCTTCTACTAAAATTTTAAGTACATTTCTTGCTTTTCTTTCATCATCTATTATTATTGCTTTCATTTTTTTGTTATTATATGGTTCGTTACCTATTAAAACTAATTTAGTTTTTAAACTATAGGTATTGTTACTATTACTTTTGTTCCTGTTTCTTTATTACTACTGCATAAATCAATTATTTCTACACCAATTTTTTTGTCTTTTCCAAAATTTAATAATGTTAATCGTTCTTGAGTTGCTTTTGTTGCAAATGATTTATGCATCTTAGACTTTACTGCTTGGAGCTCTTTTGATTTTTTTCTACCAACACCGTTATCTTTAATAATACATTGAATATTGTTGTTGTTTTTTGAAAATGAAATACTTAAATTTCGATTGTTTTTTAAATGTAATAAGCCATGTTTTAATGCGTTTTCTACATACGGCTGAATTAGCATAGTTGGTATATTATAATTGGCTGTATTTAAGCCGTTTTCTATTTTGAATTGGTAATTTAGTTTTTCTTCAAAACGTACTTTTTCTAATTCTAAATAAATAGTTAAAGTTTCAATTTCTTCATATAAACTAATTTGTCCTTTATCACTATAATTTAAAAATTTACGCATTAGGCTTGCAAATTTACCAAGGTAATCGCTTGCTAAATTTTTCTGATTCATTACAATATATTCTTGAATTGAATTTAAGGCATTAAAAATAAAATGTGGGTCCATTTGTGCTTTTAGCGCTTTTAATTCGGATGTTCTGTATTGTTTTTCAACGGCCAATCGTTTTTGAGTTTCTTCTAATTCGGTTAGTACCAATTCGTTTTTCTTTTTTGTTTTATACCTATTAAAAAAGAAAAAAGCTACCAGCACTAATAAAGAAAAAATAATAGTAAAACTTGCTAACAGGTTTTTGTTTTTTTGGTTTTCTAAATGTAATATTTTTGTTTGCTTTTCGGCATTTTCTTTTTCTCGTATTGATTTTTCTGTTTTATAAAGCGTTTCGTATTTAGCAATACTTTTTAGTTTTTCTTTACTTAAAATAGAGTCTTTTATGGCGACTCCTTTTTTTATATATAACAGTGCTTTTTTAATGTCTTTAATGTTTTCATATAAAGTAGCAAGCATTTCGTAATTTGCTTGTAATGAGTTTATATTGTCATCATTAATTAAAATTTTATTTGCTTTTAATAAATAATATTCAGCTTCATTGTATTTTTTTGATTTGGTGAAACTATTTCCTAAATTATTGTAAATTTTTATAATACCTTCGGAACTGTTTATGGTTTTATATTGTTTTAAACTTTTTTTATAATACTTATTAGCTATATAAAACTCCTTTTTTGCTACGTACAAATCGCCAATATTAAGAAATAAATTAGCCAAGCTTCTTGGTCTTGTTTCTGTTTTTTCTAATGCTAATGCATAAAATAAAGCTTTGTCTAATTTGTTTAAATTTGTTTTTGTAACTAATAAATTATTACCTACACTATTTAAAAATCGTTTGTTGTTTTTTACTAATGGGTCTTTATAAATTTCTTCATAAAAAGCATCTGCCTTTTTCCAATCTTTTATAGAAACATACAAGCCACCAATATTATTTTTAATCATTAACACTTTAAAAGCGCCTTTTTCGCCTCTTTTTTCAAAAAACGATAAAGCTTCATTTAAATTTATAAGTGAATTTTTAAAATCACCTTTTGCTTTAAGTGCATTTCCTAAACTACCTTTTACGGTATAAACACCAACACTATCCTTTTTTTTATTGTATATTTTTATGGATTTGTTATAATGGTAAATAGCCGAATCTAAGTCGCCTCTTTTTCGATAATACACACCTAACTCTCTAATTAATAATGCTTTATATGATTCGTCTTTAATTAGCGATTCGTTACTAAGTGCTTTATTAATAAATAGATAATGAATTGCAGGTTTTTTATTTTTATAACTACTAAATATATTATTATACTCTATTTTTCTAATACTATCGTTTGCACTTTTCGAAATAATAAGATTAAGGCTATCCTTTTCTTTTTTTTGTGAAAAAGAAAGGTTTATAAAAAATACGATAAATAGCAACTGATAAATATTTTTCATTACCTGTAAATTACTTCCAAAAATTTTATAAATATAATGGAAAAATGATGATTACTTTTGTTCCTTTAGGTTGTTTGTTTTTGAATAAATCTATTGTTTTGACTTCAATTTTTCCATTGTCATTATTTAACAAATCTAAGCGTGCTTTATTGGCATTAGTAGCGAATGATTTATATTTTTTGTGTTTTTTTTGTTGTATTATTTTTGATTTTTCTCTACCAATACCATTATCTTCAATAATACATTCTAATTTATCTTCTTTTTTTGAAAATGAAATAGTTAGTATTTTTTTACCTTTTACGTGTAACAAACCATGTTTTATTGCATTTTCTACATAAGGTTGTATTAGCATGGTAGGTATTTTTATTGCTTTGGTGTTTAAATTAGAATTGATTATTAATTTGTAATTAAACAGTTTTTCAAAACGTAATTTTTCCAACTCTAAATACTGATTTAATGTTGTTATTTCTTCGTGTAAAGTAATAACATCTTGTGCACTTTGATTTAAATAGATACGCATTAAATTGGCGAATTTACCTAAGTAATCTGCCGCTAAATTTTTATTATTTGTAATGATATAATCTTGAATAGAGTTAAGTGCATTAAAAATAAAATGAGGATTCATTTGTGATCTAAAGTTTTCTAATTTTAAATCAACCAATTGCTTTTCTATTTCTAATTCTTTCAATTCGTTTTTTCTTTTAGCTTCGCTAATTTTAGTGTTTTTTAGGTTGTTAATTCTAATAATACTTAATAAAATAACAACTAATATTAGGTAAAACCACCATTTAAACCAAAAAGGTTTTGTTACAGTTAGCTTTATTTCTTTTGTCATTATTTTTGATGTGTCTGCTGTAATATTTTGGACTTGTAGTATATAATTACCTGAATTAAGTGCATTGTATTTTATAAAATTGTCGCCTCGGTTGGTTTTTGTCCATTCTTTTTCAGCGCCTTTTAATCTATATTTAAAACGTGCTTTGTCTTTTGAGTTAAAACCAATAGCATTAAAACTAATTTTAATATTACTTTTATCATAAGGAAAAATATATTGGTTTTTTACAGGCTCTTTTTTGTAATTAATAATAATATCTGTAAAATAAAATTCTGCTGTATTATAAGGTTTAAAAACTTTGTTTTTATTAAAATAAATAATGCGGTTTGGTGTACTTATATACACGTTGTCTTTTATGATTTCTACACCTGTATAGTTGTATGACAGAATGCCTTCGTTTTTTGTAATACTTTGAAAAGTATTGTTTTTAGTATTATATTTTTGAACACCTTCTTCGCTAAGAATCCAAACATCATTATTATCTGCTTTAATTACATTAATTACATTAGATAATAAACCGTTATTTGCAGTAAACTGCTTTACTGCTTTTTCTTTATTAATTAAAAACAAGCCGTTTTTAAATGACGAAGCCCATATTTTACCATCTTTAGTTTGTGTAATTGATGAAATATAAATGGGTTTTTTATGATGTAAAATCTCTTTTGGTTGTAATGATTTATCCATTACAAATAAACCATTGATAGTCGAAAAATATCTTAAATCATTAACAGCATCGTAAAAAACAGCGTAACCCCTATTTTTTATTTTAAATAACAAGTCTGCTTCTTTACTTGGATACTTTAAAATAGCTACATTGTCAGGATAAGTTGCTAATACACGTTCTTTATCTAAATAAGTTAGTTTTTTTAAATGTCCTAAATATGGTAAAGTCTCTTTTAAGTTAAATGCATGGTCATAAATATACGTATTTAAATCAGTTGCTATTACGTATTGTTTTTTAAACGGATTAAAATTTGTGTTTAATATTTTTCCAGCTTTTTTAAAGCTTTTTAATTTTGTTTTAAATGTATTTGTATTTAAATTAAATACATTTAATTTATTTGTGGTTATTAACAACTCTTCTTTATTACCTAAACTCATTTTATTAATAAGCGCACCTCTATTTACAAATAATGCCACTTTATTAATTTCGATATTTGGCACAATTATAATTGATTTATTAATTGTTGTAAACCAATAATTTTGCTCTTTGTCAATAATTACATCCGTAATAAAAGTATTTTTAAAAAGGTGCCGTTTTGTTACTAATTTATTACCTTCAACAGTACAGATATATACTCCTTTTTCTGTACAATACCATATTGTATTGTTAATTAATTTAGTTTTAACTATTTGTAACTTTGGTATCTTAATCGTTAATTTTTTTTGTTGTTTAAAATCTAAATCGTATTTATAAGCTACTAACTTATTTTTTGTTGCCAACACCATAATTAGCTCATCTTTACTAATAATTACAGAAAGAGGAGCTGTTATTTGTTTGTCTATAGCAACACGAGTATGTCTACTTTTAAAATTATTAAAATCTACCGTAATAACATCTGACACACTACCAAAAAACAAGTGATTGTTTTTAAAAAAAGGTTCAATTTTTAGATCTTTAGCATGGTATTTATAAACTTCTTTTTTTGAGTCAATATTATAAATAAGTACTGTAGTTGAAGTAAATAAAACTAAATGCTTTTTATAAATTTTTAAAGTAGGCAAAACACCCTTAAAAACAGTTTTAAAATCTTTAAACAGTGTTGTTTTTTCATTTTTAATAGTAAAAACTTGCCCTGAAAGGTTTACATACCAAATTACGTTATTGCTATCTTTTTTAATTTGAAAAACAGATAAGCCTCGTTGATCTTTATGCTGAAATTTTTTAAAATTATTACCGTCATAACGAAAAACACCTTTGTTACCATCTAACCAGATATAGCCTTTTTCATCTTCAAGAACATCAAAAAAATCGGTTCCTGGCACGCCATCTTTTTCAAGTAAACTAATATAAACAGGTTGTTGTGCAAATAAAACAAATGCACTTAGTAAAAAAATAACATGTATTATTTTTGTTTTCAAGAGGGTTTTTAAAATTTAAATATTTCACATTTAAAAAGAGGAAAACCTTTACAGCTTTCCTCTTTCATAAAAAAACTAACAATTACTTTATTTTAAACCTTTTTACTTAGGTTTTATTTTATTACTTACTACAAATGTACTTATATATATTTATATAATTATGGTTGAACTTCTAAAACACCTATTTTAGTGTATGAAATGCCGTTTTGAGCTTATAAACGGTAAAATTTATCTCAAGACTAAAATATTTTAAAACAAAAAGAGAAGTCAAATAAATGACTTCTCTTTTCTAATAAAAAACTTAAAACTATCTTTATTTTTTAATGAATTTTTTCATAGCGGTATTACCGTTTTTATCTTCTATTTTTATTAAATAGATACCTTGAGATAAAGTAGCAACCTTTACTTGCTCTGTAGTACTTTCTTTTACTTTTTGACCTTGCAAATTGTAAATTACCACCTTGCTTATTGCTGTATCTAAAGCAATGTTTAAGGTGTTGTTTACTGGGTTTGGGTATAAGGTAAAATCTAAATTAGTAGTTAATTCATTAACAGCAGCAACTGGTGATGAACCATACTCATAGCAACCCATATCTACGGTTGTATTAAATATTCTATCGTTTTGTAATAAATCTGCTACAATACCTGCTGGTATTAAGTTGTTATCTCCTGCATCTATTGCTGGCGAACTAGACTGTAAAGTAAAGTCATTAGTTGTAGTATTTGTAAATAATGGGTTTGCATTACTTATTGCAGTTAAATTACCTGAAGAGATATTAGAAAAATTATCTTCTCCAATACTATTATTTATTTGTATCGATGCTGGCGAATAAGTAGTTCCAAAGTTAATGGATTTTGCGACACCAGAAGCTACTGTGTTACCATAAATAATACTATTATTTATAATGGCATTTAGGTAGTTATCATTATTATCTACACTTAAAGCTACTGGTCCTCTTTCAGAACCGCTTCTTGTACCAATATCATTGTTGTTTACAAAAGTACAATTGCTTATGGTTGCATTTATAGTATTACCTATATTACTTGATCTAAACCAAATTGCACTTCCTGAAAACCCTGAATAACTTGCCCTGTCTTTTGTTTCGTTATTGCTAAAAAGTGTATTTGTAATATTAATATTAATAGAGATATTACCATTATTCTTTGTGTAAACTAGTATTCCTGCTCCAAAAGTACTTAAATTGTTATTTATGATACAGTTTTCTATTGTAATACTTGTGTTGACAGCATCGAACTTAGCTCTTATAGCAGCTCCACCTGAGTTGGCAACATTATTATTGAACTCACAATTTCTAAAAGCAACTGCGGTTCTATTTTGCTGAATTAAAACACCTCCACCATTACTGTCTGTGGTGTTTACTTCTACTGCGTGACCGTCATTTATTTGCAAACCATCTAAGGTAATGTAGTTTTTGTTTATTTTAACAACGTGATAACTATTGTCTGCTCTTGAACCCGCAGTAAAACTTACACCAGTATCATTTCCATTTAGATCTCCTGACAAAATAGTGTTGTGGTTTGCTGTTAAATCTCTATCGGATAAGTTTACTTCTGTTCCATCAAAACCTCCGTAGATTGTTAAATTTTCTTTATTAAGATTAAAAGATACTGTTTTGTTATTGGCGTGTGGTGTATATGTTCCTGCTGCAATCCAAATTTCTGAGGTATAATTAAGTCCGTAGGCTAAAGCGGTTTGAAAATCAGTAAAAGCATCTGTCCAACTTGAACCATCATTAGCGCCTGTAGCATTTACATCTACATACATACGTGCTAAATATATGTATGCGCTTGCTCCGTACTCATAGCAACCCATATCTATTGTTGTATTGTGGATTCTTATATTATTTAGTAAATCTACATCTCTTAGTGATATTGGCGTTTTAGTATTATCACCTGCATCAACTGCTGGAGAAGCTGCTTGTAAAGTAAAATCATTGGTTGCTGTAAATGCTGGATTTGCAGTACTTGTATTATGCTGATTACCTGCCGGTATGTTACTAAAACCATTTTCATCAATATTATTGTAAACAGAAGGAAGTACAAAAGTATAAAAAGGCTTTCCTATTGCGACTGCAGTTCCTGAGTTATTAGTGTTTCCCCAAAAAATATTATTGGCAAATACAGCGGAATTTATAAATCCATTTGTATTTTTGCTTACTCCAAAAACTGGAAAATTAGAGTTAGTATCTGAGCCTAAATTTTCATTATTTACAAAGGTGTTATTTACAATTGTTGGGTACATCCTAGAGCTTACATAATGTGCATGAACACCACCTGCTGCTGCTCCTTGACCATTTCTATTGTTTGTTGTGTCATCTGCTGTTTTATTATTTTTTAAAAGTGAGTTGCTAAGTGTAAAATAGGTTATTCTATTTGCTTTTGGAGCGATATAAAAAGCAGAAAATCGCACACTTAAATTGCTATCAAAAATACAACTATCAAAAGTGAAATTTGCATAGTTCATATTTGAGCCAATATTTATTCCTGCTCCAAAATAAGCTACATTATTTTTAATTACCGAATGCTTAATGGTAAACTCTGCAACGTTTTGGTCTAATTGTATTCCTGCTCCATAACGACCAGATCCACTTGTTAGGTTTGCATAACCATTTGCTATTGTAATTCCATCAATCAAAAGGTTATTACCATCAATTTGAATAATACGCAAACTATTATCGGCTCTTGTTGTATTATCAAAAGTGATATTCGCATCATCATTTCCTTGTAAATCGCCACTTAATATAGTTTCGTTAATGTTGTTAAGTAAAGACATGTTTCTATCGACTACAGACACTTCTGTACCACTAAAACCCCCATATATTTTTAAATTGTCTTTGGATATGGTAAATCGTATATTTCTGTTACTTGCGTCTGGTTTGTAGATTCCTGCGGCAATCCACATTTCTGTTTCGGTAGTACTTGCATTTGCAGTAGTTAGGGCTGTTTGCAAATTGGTAAAAGCATCTGCCCACGAAGTTCCATCGTTTGCACCTGTTGCATTTACATTTACATAAATTTGACTGAATGATACACTACTTACAAAAAGCAGTACTAATAATAATTTTGTTTTCATTGTTTTAAAGTTTTAAAGTTTATTTAATATACCGCAAACATAAATGCATTAATTGATAATGAAAGTGGTCAACTTATAAAACAGCCTATTTAACAGATGAAACACCATTTTGAACTTCTAAAACAAAAAGGGAAGTCAATTATTTTGACTTCCCTTTAATAAAAAACTTAAAAATATCTTTATTTTTTAATGAATTTTTTCATAGCAGTATTACCATTTTCATCTTCTATTTTTATTAAATAGATACCTTGAGATAAAGTAGCAACATTTACTTGTTTTGTATTATTTTTTAACACTTTTTGACCTTGCAAATTGTAAATAACTACTTGCTTTAAATCGTCATCCATTGCAATGGTTAAAATATCTTTTACAGGATTTGGATATAAATTAAAATCAACTTTTAATTTGTTATTTACAGCTGCAATAGGCGAAGAACCATACTCATAGCAACCCATATCTACAGTAGTATCAAAAATTCTATTATTACCAACTAAATCTATAGGGGTAATATCTGCTATTATTTTTGAGTTATCACCTGTGTTTTTTGCTGGTGAAGCATTTCTTATTGTAAAAACTGACGAAGATGGATTTGTAAATAACGGATATACATTACTTGTATTTGTTTGAAAACTTGACGAAACATTAGAAAAATTATCTTCATCTATTGAATTATATATATCAAAAACATCATCAAAAGTATTTAAAACGTTACCAAAAGCTTTTGCAACTATTGAATTTGACCCTCCAAAAGTATGGGTGTTTCCCCAAAAGATGTTATTTGCTGCGGTAAGAGTAATACCTCCTTGAGATTTTGAAAGACCTATTGTGCCAAAATCAGAGTAAGAACTTGTTCCATTATTAAAATTATTTACAATAGTGTTATTTATTATTTTAGCAGTTACACTAGTTGCAGAATAGTATGTACGAATTAGACCGACAGCTCCACCTGATGCTGTTGATGCAGCAGCACTTCCATTTGCTGTTCTGTTAAATTTAAATAGTGAATTTGAAAGATTAAAAATCGCTTCAGTACCTGCCCTTGGAAAAACATAAAATCCTGAAGCATAGCTGCTTAAATTAGTTTCAAAAATACACGACTCGATGCTTAACTTTGACCCATCTGTATTAGGTGAATATACAATACCTGCACCCCAAGATGCCGTATTATATTTAATATGTGAATTTTTAATAGTTAAAAGCATTATACTATCATCTGTTCCTATACCAGCAGCAAAACGACCATTGCCAGATGTAGCATCTGCATAACCATAAGCAATAGAAACACCATCAATAACAATATTATTTGCAGCAACTTGTACAATACGTAAACTGTTATCTGTTTTTGTAGTATTATTAAAGGTTATGTTATAATTATCATTTCCTTGTAAATCACCACTTAATATGGTTTCGTTGGTGCTATGAAGTAAAGTCATATCTCTATCCGTTGGAGATGTTTCTGTACCGTTAAAACCACCATATATTTCTATATTGTTTTTGGTAATGGCAAATGATACCGATCTATCAGTTGCGTGTGGTTTGTAGGTTCCTGCAGCAATCCACATTGCTGTTTCGGTTGTACTTGCATTTGCAGTAGTTAGGGCTGTTTGCAAATTGGTAAAAGCATCTGCCCACGAAGTTCCATCGTTTGCACCTGTTGCATTTACATTTACATAAATTTGACTGAATGATACACTACTTACAAAAAGCAGTACTAATAATAATTTTGTTTTCATTGTTTTAAAGTTTATTTAATATACCGCAAACATAAATGCATTAATTGATAATGAAAGTGGTCATCTTCTGAAACAGCCTATTTAACAGATGAAACACCATTTTGAACTTCTAAAATGAAAAGAGAAGCCAAAAAAATTGACTTCCCTTTAATAAAAAACTTAAAACTATCTTTGTTTTTTTATAAACTTTTTCATAGCAGTATTTCCATTTTCATCTTCTATTTTTATTAAATAGATACCTTGAGATAAAGTAGCAACATTTACTTGTTTTGTATTATTTTTTAACACTTTTTGACCTTGTAAGTTATAAATAACAACTTGACTTAAATTATTATCCATTTTAATATTTAAAATATCTTTTACAGGGTTTGGATATAAATTAAAATCAACTTTTACTTCGTTATTTACAGCTGCTGTAGAGTTGAAAATAGCTTCTACCGAAATATTGTCATTCATAACAATTGATAACGGATTGGTAGCACTTGTTGTTGTACGATTACTGTCTGTAATATCAAATCTAACAAAGCTATAGCCAGTATTTGGTGTTGCTACTACATTAACTAATTCTCCTTCATTAAACAATCTCGTACCGTTTGGAGATATAAATCCGTTATTTGAAGTA